>Ga0208624_1000693_pt1 | contig 16790 bp, 16 predicted proteins | sample Knorr_S23_td_DCM_FD_185607 | JGI IMG/M metagenome (GOLD analysis project Ga0208624, IMG submission 185607) | Marine microbial communities from Southern Atlantic Ocean transect - Knorr_S23_td_DCM_ad_71m_LV_A (SPAdes) (version 2) | ecosystem: Environmental > Aquatic > Marine > Oceanic | place...
TAAGAATAATGTGTCCAGCCTTCTGGGATAAATAAGTGACTAAATGCCATAATATAGAGGAAACAAAGCCCTAGAAATATTATCCTGAGGGGTCTGAATATTGGTGTAAAAATATTAAGCCAAAAGTAAGAATAAAGGAATAGTAGCAGAAATCCCTCTATTGAAGGCAGGTAGCCTGCTACATCGCCTTCACTATAGCCCCACCAGTTTCCCCAAACAGTAGACTCAGTTCTTGGTTCAGTCCCTCCTGAACCAAAAACCCAAATATCAAATTGAACATTCGGAGTCGTGGCCTGTCCTCCGATTAATAGCCTAACTAATCCCTCTAATACTCTCAATGGTCCAAAAAATACTATCCAAACAGGATAGCTCATGTATGGCATCATTCCCCATATAGTCATTATTACTCCGAAGATTGCTTTTCTCCTCCAATTCTGAAGAAATGCTGGAGTAGAAAGCTCTACGCCTGTAGACTCATACAGAGGCTTGCTGGATTCTTCACTCGATTTTACTGAACTGCCTTCTTTCCATTTACGATATGCTTCACTTTCTTGTGAGATATCGTTATCATCCATATTATGCTATTTACTTGCTAGTTATAAGTTGTTCTAACACTTTCAAACCATCTGTTAAACAAGCAGGCCCTGGTTGAAGAATAATGCTAGAATCGATTTCGTGAATCCTATTGTTCTTTATTGCCGTAATTTGATTCCAACCATCTCTCTTCTTGATAGAATCAATATCAACTGGCTTACCGCACCATGAAGCTAAGATTACATCTGGGTTTTTCTCTATCACATCTGACCATTGAATCTCACGCTCCATTGCCAGTTTTCCATGAGATTTATTTGCAAAGATATCTTCTCCGCCAGCTATCTCGATTAGTTCACTAACCCATCTTATACCTGAAAAAGTAGGATCATCCCATTCTTCAAAATATATTTTAGGCTTATTTTGAATTTTATCTGAGTTTTCTCGGCATTTATCTAATTGTTTTTTGTAACCATCAACTAATTTCTGTGCTTTATCTTCGGCCGCTACTATGCGACCAATCGTCAAAATTACTTCTAGTATTTCTTCAATACTTCTTTGATTAAAGATCAACACTTGCAAATTAGCTTTAATTAACTTCGCAGCTAAATCAGCTTGAATATCACTAAAGCCTATTACTAAATCTGGCTTTAACTCGCTAATTTTTTTGACACTTCCGTCAACAAATGCTGAAACTATTGGATGGTTTTTCTTTGCTTCCTCGGGTCTTACGGTGTATCTACTAATTCCAACTATTCGATGTTGCTCTCCTAATAGATACAGGATTTCTGTAGGCTCCTCAGTGAGGCAAATTATTCTCTTTGGGCCTTTGATTCTCAATATTGCTGATTACTTTCTAAATCTACGACTTACGAATAGTAAAGATGCGCCTGCTGCAAGTATACCGAATCCTGGTAATTCATCTGAGGCTTCTTCTGTCACTTCAGTTGTACCAAAGTCAATCAATTCAGTTTTTGCTGGGTTCTCAGGATCTGCATTCTGCTCTACTTTCTCTTCTGCTACAGTGTGAGAAATTGGTTCCATCTCAACCGTGTAACCATCTTCACGTAAGTTAGGCATATTCATGTTGATGTATGCCGGATGTCCGGTCTCTGCATCGTGGAACCAGATAATATCAGAGTCATCAAGTGGCCCTACGGAGTTTTCTTCATCATGGTCTTCTTCATCGTGACCTGAACGTGCTCCAGGAATAATTCCATCGCCGTTATCTTCGTCATCTTCGTCATCTCGTCCATCGTCTTCGTCATCTTCTTCATTACAATCATCTTCGTCTCTGTCTGGATTGTTTTCGGAACATCTGTCTGTTGGAAGTACTTGATATCCTTCATAAGATTCTCCGGTGCTAGATTGAATGCTTTCTTTTTCTCCAGTTTCAAATGCATAAGGTATTGGTGAGAAGTCTTCGATATCGTGCAAGTTGTAAGGTCCAAAGGCAAATCTGTTGTTTTCAATTCTCAGATTTAATTTTTCATATTCTTCTTCTGCGGTCTCGTCACACTCCTCTCCTTCCTCTGCAGATTCTTGGTCATCACAGAATGCTTGGTCTGCAATTTCTTGGAATACTTCGTCCATCCATGTTTCTGGAATGTACATTGGGAACATATCATTCCATTCTGTAATTACGTCTGGGAGGCCGTCATCGTTTCTGTCAACAGTGATACTAAATGTTTCATTGTCATGAAGTTCCTGAAGTGCATCTGTTATACCTGAATATAATTCCTGCATCTCTGGTAACTGATCACAGTCCAAATCCGGACATATGGACATCTCTGGTTTTGCAATGTCAATCTTTCCGCCTATGTCTCCACTAATTGTTAATCTATCTAATTCTCCTTCCCAATACTTGTTCTCATCAAGAGGGAGGTCCATAGCATTCATAGGGTTATCTCCAAAATCAAATAATAGATTGATGCTCAATTCAGCATCCATTGACACTACTGCTGTTTCGTAAAGAACATTAATTGTCTCGTAACAAATGGCTTCTTTCTCTTCTTCGTTTTCTTCCCAGTCAGAACAAGGAGATACACCTCCCTCTCCTTCATCTTCACCGTTTTCACAGTGCCATTCTTCATCATTTACATAATCCAATGGATATGTATCTCCATTATCGCACTCAAATGTCTGATCAGAAGACCCGTCGCCGTCGTCATCTCGTGGTTCATCACTTCCATCTTCACAATCTTCAAAACCGTTATTTGCGTCTTCGAATGCAATGGTTTGACCGTCGTCACATTCAAACTGAGGGCCTGAAATTGCTGTCAAAATACTTTCACCTTCATAAGTCAAGTTAGGAACATTTCTAAGTGTTAAATCTGCAGAAGCACCAAGCGCGACTGTAATTTGTGTTTTTACTAATTCGTGTGTATCTTGTGTCCACCAAGTATCTTGGGTGATTTTAGCGATATAATGCATGCCGCCACTCAATTCAGTATTAACTTCCTCCATCACAATTTGTTCCCCTGTGTTGTTATCCATTAGCATGAATTGACCATCGTCACCATCTTCACCACATTCTTCAGCTTCATCGTCCCAATCTTCGTCATCACAGTATGCTCTAATTTTTAAATCGTGTGTGCCTTCAGGTGGTAACATACTTGTGAATTTAGTTCCAATTACTGTGTGTGAATACAATGATTGCTCTGTTTGCATATGGATCATATTGTCAAAGTCATCAATAATTTCTCCAGTGTAGAAAAATCCTAACACTGCTTCATTATTTAGTTCAAAAGAATCTAAACCTAATCCTGTCCAATTTCTAATTTGAGTGAAATTATCACTTTCTATAATCTCAGATGTGATATTATTTTCAATATCTTGAATTTCAGGTTCAACTTCTTCCATAAGGTCAATTTCTATTCCGAATGCCCATGTGTCTCCTGTAGAGAAAGTTGGCCCTTCTTCAACCGCATTAGATGCTTGAGCTCCTAAGAAACACAATGCAACCAATATAGCAAATGTTGTTTTTTGATACATTTTTCACCTTTACTGCTAGGCAGTAGTATGGTTTTATCGATAAGCAATATTTAAAGGTATTGAAATAATGAATTTAGTTATTTACAGAGGGAGACCATCATTTCCACTGCAAAATAAAACATGTTTTTAACAAACACAAAAAAAATGAAATAATCCGTCGGATAGTTACTTTGTTCCAGTGGAAATTACGGTGTCTGTGACTAATCATATTATATAGCTTATAGTTTTAAACTAATTATGGTTCATATTTCTCAATTAATTCTTGGAGACACAGGATGTGTAAGTTACATCGTTAATTGTAAGGAAAAAAGAGAATGTGCGATTGTGGATTCTTTTGAAGGTTTTGAAGAAGACATCCACGAAGAACTCAAAAGATTAGGTTTTCCGACTGTAAAGTATGTTATTGACACTCACACTCATGCAGATCGTAGATCTGCGTCGGGTTATTTCGCTGGAGAGAATGCACTAGATGGAGTTGTCAAAAGTGAAATGACAAAATATAAAGGTAAGAAAATAAGTACTAAAGATGGTGACATTTTCAAAGTTGGTAATGCAGAGTTAGAAGTACTTTACACACCAGGACACACTTATGATCACAATTGTTACTTAGTTGAAGGTAATTTATTATCTGGAGACTGTTTGTTTATAGGAGATGTAGGTAGAATTGATCTTGGAGGTGATCCTCGTGAAAAAACAGAGATGCTTTACAATAGCTTAAGAAAATTAGAGAAATTACCAGGAGAAACAAAAGTTTATCCTAATCATGTCGGAGCAGTTCATGCAATTGACTCCGAAGATACATTTTCCACAATATCTAGCGAAATTAAAAATAACGAAGCACTTCAAGTCAAAGACATAAAAGACTTTTACGTATACATGACTGATGGTTGGCCTGCTAAGCCAGATAATTGGGAAGAAATAATAGCTTATAATTTAAAATAAAGAATGGCCAGGGCCTTTGACTAATTTCTTACAACCAATCCACGATGAAATACCCATAAACAGCACAATACCATAGAAAATTAATCTTCCGATGTAGTCTAAATCGTTTAAAAATTCATATGGGAAACCACATGAAACAGCTCCACACGGAGCGGTATTATTGATTTGAACAAAAAATTCCATCCATGCAATGTATCCTATGAAAATTCCTGAAAAAACAGGTAATTCTTTTGATGGGTTATCGAAAGCTTTAGAGTAAAGTATTACTTCATAAAATAAAAAAGCAGAGGTTCCAAAATGTGCATAGTAGTCACTTAGAATTTGGAAAATACTCCAGTCTTCTGTTTGAACACCAAATCCTCCGAACAGTCTGATTAACCAGTAGAGTAGAAATACTAAAACATTAAGGACCATTGAAGCAGGCAGAACAAAATAATGAGAAGTAAAATTGCGATCTCTTTCATTTAGTAGAGCGCATGTTGCGATTATAAAATTTAATAATAAATTCCAATTAGTCAAGAATCTTAAGCCTCCTCCCCAAGTAGCCCCTTCAATCTGAATAACATACGAACCGTAGATAATATTCCTTACAAAAAAGTAAAAAGCTAAGGTAAATGCCATAGCTCTAAAAATTAGCCTATTATTCATGACACACCAGTTAATTACTCCGGTACTAGGTTTTAAAACTAATTGAATTTAGCAGAACCCATTATTCTAGGATTAGCTTCTAATTGTACAATTAGGGGATTTCTTTTAGATGCCTTATTCAATACAATGGGAAAATCCCAATCAATATGAATGAAATCACTAACCTCAGAAACTCTACCAACAACGAATTGCAAATCACAGCAAAGATGTATAACATCGCCTTTACTCAAATTACTTTTTTGAAATGCAGCTTTATTCAGCTCAAATGTAGACTTTGACTCAACAACAAATCTTTCATTTGAATCAGCTAGAATAGAACCTTTACCTAACAAATCTTCTCTGAAGGGCCCTACAGTTCTCATCGCGAGTCCAACTCTATCGCCAAGATTTGCAACTTCAACATCCATATCCATTACCTGTAGAGAACGAGCAATTGCATTACCTTCTGAGCCGGCCATAATCAATTCATCGTGTTTATTGACTTTTCCAGATTGTACATGGCCAATAGCAACAAGTCCAACACCTTTTACGGTAAAGGATTGATCAACTGCTACCACAAATCCATCTTCATCATTTGGTTTAATTTGATTTAGAACTCCAGTTAGCTTTTCTCTAATAACTACACCATCATTTTCGATGAATTCCCAATTAGAAAGTCCAGCTTGTTGTAACGAGGCCTTTACTTGAGAATCATCGACCCATTCTCCTTCTGAAGCATTCAGAATGACAAGACCTTCTTTAATTCCAGCAGAAGCCATTGAAACAACAACTTCACCAAAAACACCGTCTACTTTGTTAACTTCAATTATTCCAAAATCTGAAACGGTAAGGGAGGTAAAGAATGGCTTAGGTTTATCAGGATAATTATTAGGTCTCAATATTGAAATTGTTGAAAATAAACCTTCTTCTTTCAAATCTTTGTAAATATAATTATCTACATCTCTAGAATCAGATTTTTTTGCAATAGAACGCGCAACTTCATCACTGCCAACAAATAAAATATTCAGAACACTCATGAGCTTATTCTCTCAGCCATATAGTTTAGAACATCTGTAAGACATCGTTTGTTATTGAAAGAATCTATACCGTTCTTTTCTTTAACAAAATCCGAAAGTAAAGGCAAGCATCGAGTTAATTCATCGACAATAGTAATGTGAGCAGTCTGAGCAGTCCTTGATAGAGGGTTTAAATCAATGGTTATTACTTTCTTCCCCATTTTCACTAGAGCTTCACAGCGATCACCATCTTCTAATGGAACAAGGACAACGTCTGCAGAGCCAATACCATCAGAGCAACATTTAGCACGTTCCGAACTTAATCCTGGAATTTTATCATCTGCATTTTCGCCAAGTGCATTAATTCCCACTTTTTTCATCATTTTAGTCAGTCCTGTAATTCTCTCAGGAGTTCTATGAAACAAGTTAACTTCGACCTTCGCTCCACTTATCTCGGAAAGTCTTGCTACTTCTCTAGCTGCTAGCGCGACAACATTTCCGTTTACAGAAATTACGGGATTTTTAGCATCAATTAAAGCAGAAGCTGCGGCTTTAATTGCACTTAAAGCAGGTAAACAAGTTTGTTCACCTAGTAAATAATCGAAAGCCTCTCCTCTGCCATGGGCAATTAGTCCTTGTTTAGCTACCACATCAGAAGCTTCAACTAATTTTTCTCGAGCTAAAAGCGATTTGTATCTTGGGTGGTCTTTGGGAGGTAACGCCATTCAGCTACATTAGTCCAGCATAGAAACAAATTGCACTCAATACACTAAATATTACCATAGGAGGAACAATTAGCCTGTCGACAAATCCTCGGTAAATACCTGAGACAATTATTCCCATGGTTAAAACAAAGCCGACACCCATTGAAATTAATAAATTTTCAGCGTCAGCAGTTGCTAAATCACGATTGTAAATTGCAATAAATCCAAAGGTGAGGGCTAACCCACCTATTACAATTCTAAGTTGTGCAATAAAATTTCTAAGTGTTTTTTCTTTTTCTGTTGCATCGCTGTCGAGAGCGCCTAAGGTCCCCAAGATATCATCATCAAATTTTACAGGTATTGCATTCATTACAATCCCCATAAACGACAGTACTCCGCCAACAATAAGTAAAGCTAGGCTTTCTTCCATATTAATTCACAATTTATCCCTTATTTAAAAACTATGAAACGTTTCCAAAATATTTAGCAATACCAATTCCAGTTGCATAAGCCACAATTGTCATCGTTATCCCAACTGCCATTGCGTATTCGAACTCCCAATCTCTTCTGAGCAGTACAGGCAATATCAAAAATAAGACCATTGAAGGAATAACTAACCAGAGAATACTTTCTGCAAAGTCTGCAACTTGATCCTTGTCTTTTGTATCATTATACAACCAAGTCATTGACATAATACTTGCCAGAGGAAGCGAAATTACTAATGCTCCAAATATTGTAGATTTCTTCGCGAGTTCACTTGCGCCAACAATTATTGCGCCAGAAAATAACCCTTTACCAATTATATTTAACCAATCCATTAAGGTAAATAAAATAATGAGTATTTAGTAATTTCTAGGTGTTAATAGGTAAATTTATTTGGAATTACAAAGAGTATCATCAATAATATAATCGACAGGTTCAAGCGCTCTCCACGCATCTTGATTTCTATCCTTTGGGGAATTAGTATAGTGTTGATCTTTAGTTGAAGTGTATTCCATTAATTCAGAAATCATTCTCCATCCAATTTGGTTCATCGGCACTAATGCAGTTCCATTACCAAAATTTGTTCTCGGTAAGAAGGTTTCGTAATGAATGGAAGTAACACTCTCATCTCCAGCCTTGTACCCCACATTGAACCCGTGATCTCTTAAGATTCGCAAAGTTTCAGGAGTCGCAGGATCGCTACATTCAAACAAGTAAGCATGCACAATATCATTCCCTTCTTGGCCTTCCTCATCAGAAGATTGCCTTGCATCCAAATAATATCCAGGGTCATCGACAACTTCTTCAATAACAGCAATCGCGGCCCAGCTTTGTAGCCTTACTCTTTCTGAATATTCCTCAGAAACAGCTGATTCAAATAACAGACTTACGGAGCCATGAACAGCAAAATGATTTCGATGAATACTTGAATCTTGGGAGCTGGTAGTCGGTGGATAATTAGTAACACTACCAAATCCCCATTCCTCATTTATTGATTCAATGACATCAGTTTCTAGAACATATGACGCTGCCAACACGTCAGGATGGGTAGTAGGATTTTGAGGAGCTGCAACTTGAAAAATTATACTCCCAGCGCCCCCAAATTCGTGCATATCTACAGTTACAGAAGGATGAATTTTTTGAAATGCTTTTTGCATAACTTTCCCTTCCGGTTCCAATAACTTCATATGGTCTCGATTCAAATCAGTACCATTAGCGTTACCCCTAGAGCCTGCATCCCTACCATCTGGATTTACCATCACAAAAATTGCTAGATTTATATTTTCCAAGATAGGGTCGACTTCCTCTGGTACTCCTCTAGCAAAGTGCCTAGTAAGTAAATATGCTGAATCTACTGATGCAGGTTCGTTACCATGCTGAGCAGCTACAAAATAAACAGTTGGAATGTCGGGATCATAATCACCAAATTCAACGAGAAGTAACGGCTGACCGTTCATACTATAGCCTATTTCTGTTAAGTTTGTTACCCTTGGACTTTTACTAAATTCGTATGTCCAATTTATAATGTCCGAGGCATTCGTTTGATTTATGGGAATATCATTCCACATGTCTTCTAAAGTTAAATCGAATACATATGGTTCTTCTACAGAATCATCTTCATCAAAAAAAGAGCTAGGCCCAACACAACCAGACATTGAAAGAGTTAAAGCAATAATCGATGATAAAACTATTTTCATCATGAAATAAATTCTCCCATAGTTTCAATAACTTTTTCATCAGTCAACGTTCTCATGTGGCCTAAATTTGTAGCCATCATTAATTTACTATTTTTAATATCTTGATGAATTTTTTCGGCAACTTTAGGGTTAGCTTGCGCATCATCTTCAGAGTGAATAATGAGACATCTTGATTCGATATCTGTAGCGAAGTTATCTGGCCCGTAACTCGGAGGTATACGGCCATCTTTAGCTTCAAATGAATCGAACATACTTTTGACATAAAAGTCCTCCGATAATCCAAAAAGGGAAACAAAATTTCTAAAAATAGGTTCAATTCTGTACGCTGCTGGATTAATAAGGACAATATTATTAAAATCTTGACCCATTTTTATGGCATTTAGCGCAGCAATCGCCCCCATTGAATGGCCAATTATGGTATTATACGGCCCATTATTCTTTGATAGGTCGTAAACAACATCACAAAATTCGGGTAAGTGGCTTCTTTTTGATAAGGATTGTCCATGAGCTGGCATGTCAACCGCTGTAATATCAAAATTCTTAGATTTAAACTCACCGATGATCTTATGGAATTTGCTAGCTCTACTACTCCATCCGTGAATAAAAAGGATCTTGGGACCTTTTCCCTTTATTCTATAAATTTTAACAGTTTTTTTGGCAGATTCTGAGAAAAAATCTATAGGAGTATGTTCCTTGTAAAACTTATTTTCAACATCTTGCATTCTAAAGTCTAACGGTTTTGTAAATACATTCCAAAGGAATCTTGTAGTTAATTTTGTTGAAATTAGATTTAGAAGTTTTACAGAAATTGACAGCCATTTTGGCAATCTGTAGAAAACTTTAGCGCCTTTCTTCTGTGATTCCGTAATCTCGGAGTCGTTCAATTTACTAAATTATGCATCAAGCAACACGAGTAATCATTTCTGGAGTTAATCCGCTGTCTGTTACAGCATAAATCATAACAGCAGCTTTTTCAGGATGATTTCGAATCTTTTTGATAATTAAACGGTTTTCAAATTCAGCAGCCATTCTACCGACTTCTAGTTGAATAACTAAGTCGCAAATAGCTTCTAATTGACTGTGAATTTTTTGTTCATGCGCACCTTCAGATATAGTGTACATTACAGTACCCCCATTTGCTTGTGCATATTCCTTAATCGTTCTTACAGCAGACAATACCTCAAGGGGATTATAGTATTGTAGAAAGAAATCTAATGAATCTATAACGACACGGAAAGGTGATTGCAATTTAGAAATTTCATAAGTCATATCCGCGACAAAATTAATTTGATCTGATGTAGAACCATAAGATCCTAGATTTCTTAATTCAGAAACAGATAATCCTTCTTGTTTGAATCTAGAAGCTTGAAGTTCACGAGAAAGAACTTTTTCAAAATATTGAGTCCCTACGTTTACAATACGTAAATCAGTAGCCCATCGATACTGCTCAAAAATATCAATAAGTTCATCAGAGGTTTCATCAGTTGAGAAATATACAACAGTTTCGGAACCAACGCCTGCAGAAGCAAATTGTTTGGACAACAATTCTTTTCCAGATCCAGATGTTCCTTCAATTAAGATAGAACTTCCTAACACGACACCTTCACCGTTGATTAATGCCTCATCTAATCGCTCAATTCCAGTTGAAACTATTTTTTCAGCCATTTTACTCACCTATCATTTTATCAGATAATAAATTTAATGCAGACGATAGTTCGTTGTCTGTTTGTTCTTTTACAGTCATTAACATACTGTAAATTTCTTTGATTCTCATAGAATTTCCTAAAACGTTGATAAATTCTCTCAAAACTTTTGGTTCAGAGTAAATACTTAATCCATTGACAGAATCGAACATTACGAATCTGCGTTTAGATTTTAGACGTCTTTCCAACAAAGTAATATTCAAAAGAATGGATTCTAGCATAGTTGGAGATTCAATGAATAAAGTTCGAGGATCTGAAGTATTTCCTCCAACCGTCATTGAAACAAGATCCACAAAATACAAATCTGAAAGATCAGCACCAGCTTCTTCCAGTTCAGCCCTAATATGTGATGAAGGCCTTGATGTAGTAACATAAATACCTCCTAATTTTTTACCAACTAATACGGAAACAAGTTTTACAGTATCAGAGTGGAAATTTTCAGCACTTAAGCTGACGCTTGTTAATGTGTCACCGCTGTTGATACTTTTGATAATTGATTGAGCAGTATCCTTGATGCTCATGTAAACGCCTGTCCTCCGTCCTGTCCCCATTTGAGGAGAGGTACAACAGCCAAACCAACTGGCGTCAATTCAATAAGATGTCTTGCACGAGAATGCTTAGTTCCTCGCATTTTAACAACTTGTAGACTTCTCAATAAATCTCCTTGGCGTATGATATTACCCATCAGAATAACTCCATCTGCAACAGCTTCTTCGACTCCAAAGATAGAGTAAGTCTGAGTGTTAGAATCAACCACAGTTTCTGAAATTAACATGGTTGTACATCCAAAAGTACTCAAGAATTGACTTAATCTAAATATGAAATTGCGGATACTTCCTTTATCAGGCAATTGATAACAAATAGCAGTTATAGAGTCAATAACTAATCTAGTAACTCCCAACTCATCTACAATATCTTCGAATGCACCGAGTAGAGCTTCCATATCTTTTGAAGAATAAGTACCATCTAATCTCTCAACACCTAGTCTGTCATTGATAACAGTTAAATCGAAGATGTTCAAACGTCCGTCTTTGACAAGAGCATCATCAAAGAATCCGTATGTTTGTAAATTTGATAACATTTTTGAGGATGGCTCAGTAACCGATATGTAACAACAGGTTTCTCCGTTTTTTGCTCCGTTAATCAAATATTCCATAGCTAGAGTTGTTTTTCCTGATCCTACAGTTCCAGCCAGCAATACAATATTTCCAATTGGAAGTCCACCGTTTAAAATACGGTCAATTCCCTCGATATACGTCACACATTTTTCTCTAGGACGGCCACCGCGGGGGTCAAGGCTGATTGGTTTTGTTACGTCTTTTTTAGCCATTTAAATCACTCGTCTATGATAAATTGGTCAACAAGGTATTGTCGAACCCTCTTTTTCAATGTTCTCTCTGTAATGCCTTCACTCCCAGCATTATCGTGCATAATTTGCATTTCACGTTGAATCTCTACAGGTAGTTCAGCCCAGTTAACAGGAGGTTTCTTTGGTAAAAGGCCGCGAAGATCTTTTGGATTTGCTTGAGCAAAGATTTTTTCAAATCTTTTTCTGATTTCTTTTTCAAAGAAATCATCGGCTTCCCTCTCTACCTCATTGTAAGCTTTAATCAATTCCTCTTCAATAATTTGTCCCAAATCTTCTAGAAAAACACCTTCTGGTAAGTACTGGTGATACCAGCTTCCATCTTCATGGAGAGCATCCATGTGAGTACGGTTGTAAACATCAATAAGCGGAGTTTCATATTCTTCTTTTGCCATTAACTATCCCTAATCTTTCAAACTGGGGGCTTATAAGATACTTAGCCTCGTCATTAAGCGGGCGTAATTTTGTAGTCAAGTAGCATAACTTCAACCAAATATTCCACTTCCTCACCATTATCAGTATGGCTACATCCGATACCATCATTACTTTCAGCCTCAACGTTAATTTCTAAAAAATAGAGGCCTAATCCGGCACCCATTGAGTCCAGCTCATTTTTTATTTCTGATTCAGACATGTTTGTTGCATTGCCAGTAAAAAATAAAGTAGAGTTAAACCATTCAACATTTAACGTGTGTGAAGAGCTTCCTTGTCCTTGGTTTTGCCCACTTTCAGTTACGTTATATTCATCGTGAGTTATAGTTCCAGTAATTGTATCCGGATCGGGTTGAGACGCCCCAGGAGCTGCACATCCTGCACCACTGCTAGTTTCATCTTCACTGTAAGTCAGTGTTACTTGAACGCCTACCACATTACGATTATCAGTAGACCATTCAATGTTGTTGGTATTAAAATCAATCATGAGAGTTTCACCATCATTGATGTACTCGGTACTATTTCCTAAAATTTCGTAAGATATTTCACCTGAAATAGAATAATTTCCTACCCCTCCGGCCCCTTCGGTTGGTTCTGGAGCACCTACAAAGTAAATAGTTTCAGCAGCTCCGAACGGAATTAGAATCGCTGCAGCTACCGCACCGTACTGACTTTTCTTAGGCAAATTAAATCTTCCAAGAGGTGCAACTTTTGGACTTCTAATATAATTCAGCGTAAAGTGTGTGGCAAATGCAGCCCCCATTCCAGGAACAGAGGGAAAGACACCATCTGCACCATCATATCCAAGCAAAGTCCAGATGAAAACGCCGCTAAATGCAGCAACCATCATTGAGACGGAATGCGTAGTATCAGGCTTGTACCCAGCCCATCTAATAATGAGAAGAGGAACAAAAACACCACCCAGTCCGTACACTGCAAAGACGACTAATTGGAATACAGAATCTCCCCCTGGAACGTACAAACCACCTACTGAAATCAGTGTGGCGAAAGCTGCAACAGCAATTGTAACTTGTTTTGTTGTTTTATGATCTTGATTCCACTCTGGTTTAATGTCATCTGTAATTGCAGCAGTACAAGCTAAAACTTGACTGTCAGCAGTTGACATTGTGGCCGCAAAGATTGATGCTAAGATCATTCCGACTCCAATAGCTGGCATAGTCTCCATTGCCATCATGGGCAAACCAAGTTCAGCATCAAAATCACTTTCAGTAAAAAGCACTCGACTGGCGAGTCCGATAATCAACATTAGTATTATGAAAGGAGTTTGCCAAACGAAAAACCAAATCATAGCTTCTTTTCTATCTTTATCGTCCCCTAATGTCATAACTCTGGAGACAACTTGGGGCTGTCCAGCCACGCTTAAACCGCCTAAAAAGAAAGCAGCAATCCAAAGGGTTAAACCAAACATTAAACCAGGCGGTAAGAAATTAGTTAAAGCAGGATCTTGTTGATTCAATCCCTCTTTAAGTCCCGAAAATCCGCCTACTTCTTGAATACTAATCCAGCACAAAATAGTAGACCCTACAATCATTACACAGGATTGAGCCGCATCAGTCCAAATCGAAGCCCTGATTCCTCCGGCATAACAATAAGCTACAACTAACACAAATCCGATTAGAATACCAACAACCTCCGGCCACCCCATCATTACGAAAAGAGCCTTTCCGCCAGAAGTCAGTTGAGCAGCAGCGTAAATGCTAAGAAAAAGAACAGAGAGCGCTCCTGCAAGCTTTGCCTCCGGAGCGCCTGCTTTTTCAGCTACCAAAGACGACAAAGAACGAACGCCCCTATCTTTTCCTTCATTTTGTATAAATTTATACAACCACATCCAGGCAACAAATTGGCCTAAGGTAGACATGAAAGCTAAAAATGCTACAGGATATCCTAGAGTATAGGTAAACCCGATGAAACCGATGAACATATATCCTGAATTCCAAGTACTAACTGCCGATAAAGCAGCAAGAGGAGGGCTCATACCTCTTCCAGCAACTAAATAATCATCAGTCGTATCTTTTTTCACTCTAACAGAAGCAAGTCCGACTCCTGCAAAAATGGACATAAAAAATATAAAAGAAACTATTACTGCAATATCCATAATTTATCCCGTTATCCCATTTTCGATCGCTTTTAATCCTTTAGGAGTAGGAGTTTGGCGATGTGCTGAAGTATTTGCTTTACTCATGAGACTAACTTATTCAAGTAGAGAGGGTATTAACTATTGTGTGCAAATTATCTCAATAAATCGAAATATACTCTTTCAAGTGTTCTTGATTGGGTTTCCCAATCGAAATTATCTTTGATTAAGCTAGGGCCGTGTTCGAATGCATTTTGTAAAAGATTTTCATTAGTAACAATTTCAGAAATTTTTTGGGAAAGATCTTCAGCACTATTTTTATCAAATATAGTAACAGGCATTCCAGCGTCTACCCATTTTTGATTAGCAAGAATATCACTAGCTACAACTGGAGTTCCACAAGCAACAGCCTCCAAAACACTAAGAGGAATACTATCAGAAAGTGATGGCGATATCGCGAGTTTAGCTTTTCCTATAATTTTAGCTAGTTGTTCTATTTCCAGTTGTCCTGTAAATTTAACATTTTCACAATGATTCAAAATATCTTTACATTTTGATTCTAAAGTTCCTCTTCCACACAAAACAAATTCCCATCCGTCTAATTTTGAGCTTAGCGATGCAATTGCTTTTGAAACAATGAGAGGATTGTAAACTTCTTCAAATCCCCTTGCAAAAACGATGGAATTAGATTTTTCCAAAGGAATAAAGAGAGAGCAATCTACTCCCATAACATTTGGGTTTAAATTTTGATTAACTTTCCATTCTTTGACTAGGTCTATCAACAAAGGTGCGCCAATTACAGCATCAGATTGTTTAACCGTCTTTTTGATGATCCAATCCAACAGTTTAGATTCTTTCGGTGCTAGTAAAACATCAGAACCCATTGCAGTCACTACTTTTGGGTAGTTAGAAATTCTTGACGAATACATACCATGATTAACCAAGGAAAATCCATGCACAATATCAGGTTCAAACGTATCAATTTCATTTTGTAGTTTTTTTGTAGTACTTCTAACAGCACTTCCTAAATTGAAAATTAAGCTTCTATCAAGCGCAGGCTCTGGACCAAAATATATGCAGTTTTCACCTTCATTTAATGAAAAAATCTGAACTTCGTGCCCTTGACCGCGTAACCAGTTCACCCATCGAGTAGTGTGAATACTGTTCACGTTGGCAACTACCGCGATACGTAAGCTAGAGGTCATGAAATGGCCTGTAAAACCATAACGTGTGAGTTTATAACCTACTGCTTTCTCAAAAAATAGATGGAACCGTCACGAAAAATTATAATGCTCATTTACGGACGAGCCTTTTCATTTTTTTTAAGTCTACTTATTCCATTCTTTTTAACCAGAATTTTAGTCAAAGAAGATTATGGTTCTTATCAACAATTGATAATGATTTATACCATCGTTCAAGCAATTTTAATTTTCGGTATGCCCCAATCTTTACTCTATTATTTTCCTAGAAAGGAAACACACGAACACCCTCTTCTAATCAAGCAAACATGGACAATATTGTTATTTTCATCATTAATGGTGATGGCCATATTTTGGTTAAGCTCTCAAATTATAGGCACTCATCATCTGAAAGAATATTTGGTATTGTTAGGAATCTATACTTCCCTGATGATTTTTGTAATGCCGATTCAAAATCTACTAACATTAGAAGGGAAAATATCTACAGCAATGTGGCTGATGGTTTTTTTCACAATTATCGACTTAGCAGTTCTTCCAACAGCAGCGTGGCTAAATCCAACAACTCTCGGAATAATACACGGAATCATTGTTGCAGCAGTTTTGAAAGCAATAATGGTCTTGTTTCACGTTTATTCAACATATTTCACAAAGGAAATCTTAGGAGCTTCTTATCTTAAGGAACAATTGGCTTATGGAATACCAGTAGGTTTGACTGCCATGGTTTACGTCATTAACGTAAATGTTGACAAGTATTTGGTAGGTTTGTTTTTCTCAAGCTCGGTTTTTGCAGTTTATTATTTAGGATCTCTTTGGGCCCCTATCTTCGGATGGATAACACAATCGGCAGCTCAAGTAGTTACACCGATGATGTCAAAGGCTCATAAGGAAGGTAATTTATCCGAAATTAAAGAACTGTATCGAAATAGTATCAGAAAATTGGCGTTCATATTTTTACCTGCAACCATTTTACTAATTTTTATTGCAGAACCATTGATATTAAC
>Ga0208624_1000695_pt1 | contig 16740 bp, 12 predicted proteins | sample Knorr_S23_td_DCM_FD_185607 | JGI IMG/M metagenome (GOLD analysis project Ga0208624, IMG submission 185607) | Marine microbial communities from Southern Atlantic Ocean transect - Knorr_S23_td_DCM_ad_71m_LV_A (SPAdes) (version 2) | ecosystem: Environmental > Aquatic > Marine > Oceanic | place...
TCGACAGCAACCTGACCCAGGCAGGTATTGCGGCCCACTAAGGTGCCGGGCAGGACGATCGAGTTTTGAACGATAGCGTTGCTGTCGATAATCGTGTTTTCGCCGATGCAAGCGTTGGGCCCAATTTGGGCGCCATCGGCTATGTCGCATCTGCCTTGGATCCAGTAGGGGGGTGTTAGGGTTGCCTTGGGGTTAACGCGGGACTGGGGTCCCACCCAGCCCTGATGGGATTGTTGGCTTTCTATGTGGAATTCGTGTTCGTCTATACGATCGAGCCAGATGAGGTTTAGTGAAAGCCAATGCTTTTGCAGATCCGCAGGAGAATCTAGCGATCCATGGATCTTGTTGTCGTGGGGCAAGCCGAGTAGAGGGATTGCGTCCTCGGGAGCCGCTTCATCCGATGAAAGCGAAGTGATCGAAATTCTGCGCGACCAATAGGATCCGTCTTTCAAGAACTTCCTTACCTCTGTTGGCCGATCGGATACGAAGAAGTCTACTCGCTCTACGCCACTGGATACGGCATAGTCCATCCAGTGGGCGATAAATGGTTGGCTCCCAATGGGCCAAAGGCAGAACGGTTTGGCGCTTCGCCAAATTTCGTCGAGATGGCTCCAATTCGGAACGAGAAGCTTCCAGTCTCTTTTCATAGTAACGCGTGATCAGTACGCCCCTTTACCCAACATTACGGCCGGAACAGTCAAAAATAGAAGTTTGATATCGACCCAGATATTTCGCGATTTGATGTATTCGATATCCAATCTAACCTGATTCTCAAAATCGAGGTCGGTTCGTCCGCCGACCTGCCAGAAACAGGTAAGGCCGGGCTTTGCCAGAAGGCGTCGTCGCTCCTCAACGGTATAGTCGGCGACCTCCGCAGGGACGACGGGCCTTGGTCCAACTATGGACATTTCCCCCAGGAACACATTCCAGAATTGAGGCAGTTCATCAACCGAGTATTTTCGAATGTAACGCCCGATCTTAGTTATCCTCGGGTCGCCACTGAGCTTCATCTCGATCGTATCTTTGGCTTTATTTCGTTCGATCAGCTTTTGGGCCACCGCTTCTGCATTGGTAACCATAGAGCGGAATTTCCATATCAAAAAAGGGTCTCCTCTGAACCCGATCCGGTTCTGCTTGAAGAAGATGGGTCCTCGGTCCTCTAGCTTGATTAAGAACGCAGTCGCCGCGAATATGGGGGAAAGGCATATCAGGGCCAGGCCCGATACTATAATATCGAATATGCGTTTAAGGGCGGATGCCGCGCCAACGACAGCTATCCAAGTCAACCGTTTGAAGCGAATCCTGAGAATGTTGCGAAACTTGCCGGAGGCTGTCGCCGCGTCCGCCCAGTAGGCCGTGAGTTCCGAATCCGATTCGTGGGAATTGTTTTTCATATAGACCGATCTTTCTTCGTAGATCGGCTGAAAACGGATATTCAAAAGCGATAATCCTCGTTTAAGGGAGTCAATGTTATGGCCGTTGTAAATAGATGAGCTCGGGGTCGCGATAGACGGATCGAGCGAAACCTATTCCCAAACCAGATCCAAATGAGTCCAATAATCGAAGGCAAAATCGAGGACGGCGTTTTGCACGCCGCTCTTGGCATCAATCGACTAGACGCTTCCTCGTCGCGAGACTTCAAGAAGCATTTCGAAGCGATCTGGTCACCTGAGGTGAGTCGAGTAGAGCTGGATTTCGAAAAGGTGGACTTTATCGATAGCTCTGGTGTGGGAGCTCTGCTGGGTGTCTACAAGCGGCTTTCTGGTGACGAGCCCAATCTAAAGCTTAAGGGCGTGCAGCCCCCGGTACAGTCGGTTATCGAGCTGCTTCGGCTCCACAGAATATTCGATATTTCAAACTAGCGACTGGCTAGCAAACCCTGCCCATCGGCCTTCTGCCTGGTCTTCCGATTTGGCTGGGATGCCCGAAGGGGTCGGCAAAAGAGACGGCATTGTCAGAATTCGATCTCCTCAAGTGAGAATCTCTAAGGTCTACCCTGTTTTTGCCGAAACTAATGGGAGTCTCGAAACGGGTCGAAAATCGTGATCTGCGAGTGCGGAATTCAGACATGTGGAGGGGCAAACCTTAACCAAGCGACGTCAATATCCACTTCTGTGCCTCATGGAATCCCAAGGCCCACAATTTAAAGAGATCTTTCAAAAATCTCCCTCGGCTCAGGTTATAACCAAAGCGGGACGCATCCGTTTGGCTAATCGAGCGGCTAGCGAATTGCTGGCTAATTCATCTGATCCGGAATCCCTGGTAGACACGCCATTGGAAGCCTATTTCCGGAATTGGGATGCCTCGAATGAAAATCCGAATGGAACGGCGACATTCCCGTTAGCGTCTCCTTCAGAGAAGGGTCCTCAAACTTTCGAAGTACATCGGTCCTTTATGGGTGATGGCGAATCGCTTTGGATTTTGCAGCCAATTGGGTTGGCTCCCTCGGCAAACGAATCTGCTCTGTCTGGAGCCTTAGATCGTTCGACCGACGGAATTATCAGCCTTGAATGCGACGGAGTCTTGGACGAAGTGCCAAAGAGTTGGCAAATCCGGTTTATCAATCGGGCGGCTCGGAATATTCTCGGTATAGATTCCATTAGGGTTGAGGGAAAGGCTTTAGGCACGGTCTGCCCGATCTTCCAAGACCTGGAGCTGGAAAGGTTTCTCGAACAAGCGACCAGCAAGAGCGGTCCCTCAAGCCGCGAATCGACATTCGAATTGGACGAGGAGACTAAGACAGTGGTTTTGTCGACAAGGAATGCCAGTCACAGCGAAACGATCCTAGTAGTCGAAGACGTAACGCGATCTCGCCGTATTGAGCAAGAGCTGGAAAGCAGCTCGAACGAGCTGGAGCGCTTGAGCTCCCAAGTGCCCGGTGTATATTTCCATTTGGAAATAAACCAAGATGGGGAGCCTTCCTTCCCGTTTATAAGCGAGAAAATCAAGGAACTCCTAGGTGTAGAGGCTCATGATGTCATGAAAGACGCGTCTAACGCCATGGGAGCGGTTTTCGTTGAGGATCTAGAGCGGGTGTACGAGAGCCTCGAAGTTTCCTCTAAGCACCTTAATCCTCTATATCTGGAGTATCGCGTCAAGGGGGCCAACGGAAAGCAGAAGTGGGTATCGACCAAAGCTATTCCGGAAAAGCTTCAGGATGGCTCGACCATTTGGTATGGGATTTTTGAAGACGTCACCCTTCGCAAAGAGTCGGAAGAACGTCTGCGTATGGTATCAGCGGCGGTAGAAGTCTCCAGCGACTTTATCCTGATGATTAGCCTCGAGGGTCAGGGCGTATATCACAATAACTCATTTGTCAGCGTTCTTGGATACGACTCGATTGACCAGCTTAACAATTCCGGTGGAGCAGTGGTTTTGTTCGAAGATCCAGGAATTTTCGAGAAGATCGTTCAGGAAACCCAGGAGTATGGGCATTGGCAGGGGGATGTGCAGATGTCTACCGAATCCAGTCGCTTGATCGACGTCTATTTCCGGACCGTCGCTGTGCGGGACGAAAATGGGCACATAACTACTATAGTAGCTACGGGCACGGATGTCACTCATAGCAAGCGGCGCCAGAATCTTCTCAAGCGATACAACTCGGTTCTAAAAGCCCAGTCGGAGGCGTCTACTGACGGTATCCTCGTAGTGAACGAGCGAGGCATTGTATCCAATTACAATAAGAGATTCCACGAGATCTGGTCTTTGTCACCGATTGTGATGGATGCTGGCGATCCTGGAAAGGTCTGGGAAATGGCTTCGCAACTTACGCCAGAGCCGAAGGCGTTCCTTGATAAGGTCTGTTCTATTTCGGCTAGCGAGACCGAAACCATCAAAGATGTTCTGGAACTGGTGGATGGCCGTATTTTCGAGCAAGCGTCTTTCCCCATCTGCTCGCCTCTAGGCGAGTCGTATGGACGCGTTTGGTTCTTTCACGAAATCACGGAACAGAAGCGGTCAGAGGAAAAGCTTCGGGCAGCTATGCTAGAAGCGGAAGAGGCGAACAAGTCCAAGAGCTATTTCCTGGCCAACATGAGTCACGAGATTCGCACGCCTATGAATGGCATCATCGGTATGACGGGTCTTGTCAGTGACACGGATCTGACACAAGAGCAGCGTGAATGTGTGGATACAATTCGGGCTAGCAGTGAAGCGCTGCTGGTCGTGATCAACGATATTCTCGACTTTTCGAAAATCGAATCTGGGAAGCTCGAATTGGAAAGCATTCTTTTCGATCTGAGGGACTGCGTAGAAGAGGCAGTCGATACGTTGGCTCTGCAAGCTACCGAAAAGGGTCTGGATGTCGCCTACGTTATTGATAGCGGTATCGAAACTTCCCTTCTCGGCGATCCCACAAGGTTGCGCCAGGTAATCGTTAACCTCGTCGGCAACGCGGTTAAATTCACTTCCAAGGGCGGAGTGTACATAAAGGTTGGCAAAGTCGAGGAAGACTATAATCAGTTGATAGCTCATTTTTCCATCCAGGACACTGGGATTGGCATCCCCGAGGATCGAGTTGGCAGGCTTTTCGAGTCGTTTAGCCAAGTAGATGCGTCGACCACTAGGAAATATGGCGGTACGGGTCTGGGGCTATCGATCAGCAAGAACTTGGCTGAGTTGATGGGTGGAACCATGTGGGTGGAAAGTGTCATCAATGAAGGTTCCACTTTCCATTTTACTGTGGTCTTCAGTAAATCCGCGATTGGGACGCTAATTTCGGAAGGAAGCGGGCTAAACGATTTCGAGGGCAAGAAAGCTTTGGTTATCGAGCACAAGGAGTTCAGCCGAGCATCGCTAAGCAGCCAAGTTGAAACCGCTGGGGCGATTCCAATTCCAATCGGATCGGTCGCAGGTATCGAGGAAGTGGATATCGAGCGCGATCAGCTAATTTTGGCCTTCGTCGGGTCTGGCATTGATGGACTGAGCGGTGACGAGGCTATCAAAGCCGTACGTAAGCAATGTGGTGTGGCCGAGTTGCCAGTCGTGTTATGCGGGCCGCGAGGGTCTGTCCATACGAGTGGTGATTTGCCGGGCAAGATTATGTCGCAGCTCAAGCCCAGCAAGCTCGCTAGTACGAAGCGGCATCTGCTCGAGTCGGTTGGCAAGGCAGAGCCTACTGTCAAGAAAGCGGAGAAATCCACGGAGAAGCTGGGCGAGCGGATGCCGATGTCTATCCTTTTAGCCGAAGACAATCTCGTTAATCAGAAAGTAGCTACGCGGCTTTTCAAGAAGCTGGGCTACAAGATTGATGTGGCGAATAATGGTCTGGAAGTCATCAAATCATTGGAAGAAGGCTCCTACGATCTCATCTTCATGGATATTCAAATGCCAGAGATGGATGGTCTAGAAGCTACAAGTCAAGTAATCGCCGAGTGGGGTGAAGAAAGGCCGCGCATAGTCGCTTTGACTGCCAATGCTATGCGAGAAGATAGGGAGAAGTGCTACGAAGTGGGGATGGATGACTATCTGACAAAGCCATTTAAGCCTGTTGAGCTCGAAGAAGCTATCGCGAAGACTTACGAAAAGAAATTTCCCGAGGAAAATTCGACTTCAACATCGAATAGCGAATCCGAGTCTTAGGCCCTTTATTCTTTTCGTTGGTCCAAGCCCGAGAAGAGATCTAGGCTTGCAAGTAAGTGGCCGATGGGTGTGATCGCAGCGTCGCATTCTTCATGCCAGAAGCTGCTTTCAACGATTCTGCCAATAGCACGCCCACTCCTCTCCAGCTGTATGAGGCTTTCTTGGAATCGGGCGAGACGATATGCTTGCCGTGTTCAGCAAAGCCTCATGTATCCATAATCATACCGTTTAGAAATCCTCCCGAATATCTGTTGAACGGTTTGCGCGGATTGTCTCTTGGAGAAGCGGAAAGTTTCGAGACCATTGTTGTTGCAGAAAAGGGTTACCTTCAGAGATACCCTGAATTGGAGTCTCGATTGGATGGGATACGCTTTCATCGAGTGGATGAAATGGAATCATTCGCCCAAGCGTGGAACGATGGAGTGACCCTGGCCCTGGCTCCATCGCTGCTTTTTATGAAAGACGACACTCGATTGATGGAGAGATCTTTGGCCAATCTTGAGCGGCGGTTAGAAACGCTTCGGCGGGCAGGGGCGGTTGGTGGTATGCTCACCGATTTTGGAGGTAGTTTGATTGAAGCCGGTGGGTTGCTATTCGAATCGGGATATTGCCGGTCCTTTGGCCGTGGCTGGAACCCCGATGATTTTCGAGTTCAGTATGAGCGAGCGGTAGCCTACTGTTCGGGAGCCACGTTGCTGGTTCGTCGAGATCTGTTTGACGAAATAGGGGGGTTCGACCCGTCTTATTCAGATGAATACTACGAGGATGTGGACCTTTGTCTCCGTATTGCCGCGTCCGGCAACCAGATTATATACGACCCGGAGTTTCAGGTTCAGCGCAGCCTAGAGTATAGGCATCCCCGGGAGCATTGCGCCCAATTGCTAGAGGCAAATCGCCAAATCCTTTTGGATCGACATGAAACCGCTCTAGCATCGCTGCCCACGCAAAGCGCCTACCCGACTGAAGTTTTTTTTGAAAAGGCCTCGGGAAAGAGGATTCTTTGGATCGAAGATGCTCCGCCTTTTTCCCATATGGGGGCTGGCTTTCCTCGAACGCGGGCTATGCTTAATGCCCTTATCGAGCTGGGACATTCGGTAACGCTGTTACCAACCTTTCGGACGGCCAGCGATTTTGAAGATGTCTACAAAGACACGCCGAGAGAAGTGGAAGTGGCATTGGGCGTAGGCGAATCTGGGTTCCTCGAATTCTGGAAATGCCGAGAAGACCGTTATAACGCGGTGATCCTTTCCCGACCGAATAATTTGAAGTCCATGGGGCCGGTGGTTTTCGCGTCCAAGCGCTTGCGAGCTGATCTAAAGGTCATTTATGATGCGGAAGCGGTTTTCGCTAATCGGGAAATAAATGAAAACCGTTTGCGGGGAACGCCTCTTCCCCAAAAAGAGGAGAAGTCCCTTTTGGAGGAAGAACTAGGAGCCGCCATGGAAGCGGATTGCGTTTTTGCTATATCGGAGACCGAGCGAAAGCAGTTCCAAGCTTTGGGCTTTCCTCAAATACGCATGTTGCGACACCATTCGGAAACAAAGTTGTCGCCGAATAGTTTCGACCAACGCAGTGGTATCCTGTTTGTGGGAGCCGTTCACTCCGACGATGCCCCAAATGCGTTGGGACTGATCGACTTTATCGAAAATGCTCTTCCTTTGATTCGCCAGCGATTGAATGAAGATGTCATTTTGTATTGTATCGGTAAATACAACTCGGACAAGCTTCGCGAGCATGAGACCGAATCGGAGAGGTTTTTGGGTTTCGTTGAAGATTTGGACGAATGGTATAATCGCTGTAGGATATTCATAGCCCCGGCCCAGTTTGCCGCGGGAATTCCCCTGAAAATCGTCGAAGCGGCCTCCAGAGGAATTCCGGTGGCCGGGTCTCGACTAGCGCAAGAGCAGCTTGCTTGGAAATCGGACGAGATGTTGTCAGGAAGTTCTGGTGACGAGTTCGCAGCGGCCTGTGAAAGGCTTTATAGAGATAAGGAACTCTGGAGTCGCCTACGTTCCCGGGCTTTAGCTCGCGTTGAGAGGGATTACAGTCACCAAAGCATCGTCGAAGCCTTCAGGGGCGCTCTGGATTGAATCGTTCTTTTCGCGATTGTGCAGCAAGACTCGTCTTTGCAAGAGACGTGTCGCTATATGCTATGCTGCGGGTATCAGGACGCTTGTTTACATTGCTAGGTTCGGAGGCGGGCGATACCCCAGCGTACAGTTATAATGTGGAATAGGCATCCTGCCCTCGGATGGAAATAGCCTAAACAGGCTGGAAGCCTGTACAACCATTTGCGAGAGCTGCAATGGATGCCTTCGGGGCCTCCCCGGTGGGACCTTTACTACTCGAGCTCTTTGACGTAGTCCAACGGCAATCCGACCTTCTCCGCAACTTCGGGAATCAATTCATCACCGCAGTAGAAAGGCACCTCGAACTTTATGTTAGCGGCGCAATTGGAGAAGTGCAGGAGCGTGATGTAGCAGAATTCGTTGGTCGCGAAATCGGCAGGTTCGTGGTGCCACGCGGTCGCTCTCACAATGTTTTCCGGCAACCCCCACATCGCGAATAAAAAGGCCCCAATTGAAGCGTGGTCGCAGTTGTAAATGGCCTGTTCAAGATGCCACAAAGGACGATTATTCTCGATCGATCGCCCCATTAGATCGGCGTAGTCCTCATCTTTGTTGGCCAAAAGGACGAGTTTGCCCAAATCATGAAGTAAAGTAATGCTTGAAAGGGTTTGCACCTGCTTGGCGGAAACGCCGAAGTGCTGCATCTGGGTTCCGCATTGGCTCGTTTCCACGCAATGCTTAAGGACGGCATTCGCTATCTCCTGCATTCCTGGGGACAGTTCGAGCTGCTTCTTGGCCAGTTCCGTAATGGCCAGGTTTCGGACGTAGTCCATTCCCAGCATCTGGATAGCTTGCTCGATGGTGTCTACGTGGCCACCAGCCCCCAGGAACGCTGTGTTTGCCACTTGTAGAGTAGTCGCGACAGCGGTAGGGTGCTTGGAGATTACCGGTATGAGATCTTCCAGGGAGCAATCTGGATTGGACGTTGTCGTGAGAAGCTCCTGCATCGGTTGCGTGTTGATATGAAGCTCTTTCGTGTCTCGGATTATCTCCACAACCTCCTTTTTGCGAATGCGCAATTGGGTCCGGAGAACGATGCTGACGGAACGGACGAGCTCGCTCGCTACGATGGGGGCTTCAAGATACATGTGGGCTAGCCCTGTACCTTTTTGAACGCTAGATTGATCGAAGGGATCGATCAGAAGGAAACGTAATGCATTCGGATACTCGCGTTTGGCCGTCGAGAGGAGAAGATCCCCGGAATCTCCTGGAAGATTCAACTTGGTGACGATAATGTCGGCTCTGGATTCGTTGAGCTGGTCTAGGGCTTCGTTGCAATCCCGAGCTGTTCGTACAGTCCAGCCTTCCCGGGCAGTCGATTCGTGTGAGCTGATCGACTGGGCGAACTCAGAGTCGTCGTCTACCAAAAGCAGACTGATAGGTCTCTTAGTCGTTGAAGTCATTTTTACGCATCTGTCGGGATACGGGAAGGAACTCCCTTGCGGGGGCCTTCAAATAGTTATCGAGTGGATCGTAATCAACGAGAGAACAAAAGACCGATAAAGAGAATATACGTCGAATACGTGCTGGTTTAACGATAATTTGACCAGGAACATCACCTTTCCGGGTGACTTGTCCAGTTAGCGTTCTCGACCGGAGTCCCGATCCTCAATGCTTAAGAAAGTCGGTGATCCAATCTGAAATGCGTCTACTCAGCTGGGTTTTGCTCATGCGATCCAGCGCTTCGACTCCAGAGGCGGACACGAAACTCGCCTGGTTTGTGTCCTGCCCGAAAACAGCCCCCCCACTCACGTCGTTGGCGACGACAAGATCACATCCTTTGGCGATCCGTTTCGACTTGGCATTGTCTATCAAATTCTCTGTTTCCGCGGCGAAGCCCACCACCGCAGTTGGACGCTCATCGCTCGGCAAATTCCCGATTGAAGCTACTATATCGGGGTTCTCGGCGAACTCCAAGTTGAGCCCTTCACTCTTCTTGATTTTTCGATCATTTCGATTGACGACCTTGAAATCGCAAACCGCTGCGCAGGCTACAAATATGTCTGCAGGCAGCAATTCGATGACCGCTTGGCTCATTTCCTCTGCGGATTCAACAAAGATGGCTTCCAGATTGGGATGCGATTCGGTCTTTGAACAATTGCCGCCCGCGACCAGCGATACTTTGGCTCCCGCTTTGGCTAGGGCTAAGGCAATGGCCTTGCCTTGCTTGCCTGAGGAGAAGTTGCTGATATACCTGACGGTGTCGATCCGCTCAATGGTTCCTCCGGCGGTGACGATCGCGCGTTTGCCATCGAGCGCGTGAGCCGTTTCGAAATGCTCGACTATGGACTCGAATATGGTCTCTGGCTCAGCCATTTTTCCAATTCCCACTTCTCCGCAGGCGAGTTCATCCACCTGTGGTGGAACGATTGTCGCTCCATCTGCTCGAGCCGTTTCCAGATTGCGTTGAAAAGCGGGATTTTCCCACATTTCCACGTTCATGCTAGGGGCTAATATCACGGGCTTGTTTTTGGCTAGCATGACGGTCGTGGCCAAATCGTTTCCTTCGCCTCTGATCATTTTCGCGATAAAGTCAGCGGTGGCAGGAGCCGCTACGATTAGATCCGAGTTTCGGGAAAGCTCGATGTGATTCATCTCATAGGCGTCTTCATCCCACATTTCCAAGTGGGCTTTTCGGCCAGTCAGGGTTTCGACGGATAGCTGCGTGACGAATTCTTTGCCTCCTTTGGTTAGCGCAGCTTCTACTTCCGCGCCGCCTTTGGTTAATAGCCGTATCAATTCCAGAGATTTATACGCGGCTATGCTGCCGGTGATGATTAAGAGTATGCGTTTACTCGAGAGCATTGGAATCAAGTGGGGCCATGTTTATAGAATTCCTGTCTAGGGCAAGCGCTGAACTGCGTCGTGAGCATAGAGGTTTTCAGGCGAACTGCCACGGTTCCCAGCAAAATCGAGCTGCATCTGCTGAGATGAGGTACGGGTTTCACTAGCGAATCTCACGCCGATACCAATTAGGCGAACGGGGAGTGCCTTCCGGCCAAAAGCTTCTTGGCAGAGCGACTCCGCGTTTTTTTGAGTGACCGCGAGCCCCGTACGCTCGATCGTTGTCCGTGTAAAGTCGGCGAACTTCAGTTTGACAAACAGCTTAGCTATGCGCCTGTCGGATTTTAGCCGCATAATGTCCTCCTCCAGCTCGACAAATAGGGTTTGGATTTTCGATAGGCAGGTATCGAGTGTATCCAAGTTTTCCGGAAAAGTTCTTTCAACGCTGATAGATTTTCGTATTCGGTTAGCTACTACTGAACGGTTATCAATGCCTCTGCAAAGGTTGTGGAGCTCAGCCCCGAACTTGCCGAATAAGTGGGTGAGCTGCAAGGGGCTGTATGCTTGCAAATCGCCACAAGTACGGATGCCTTTCGTTTGCAGCTTTTCTGCCGATTTTTTTCCGATCCCCCAAATTTTAGATACAGGCAGATCGGACATGAATTCGTCGATATTGGAAGCTCGAATCTGAAATAGGCCGTCGGGCTTTCGCCAATCGCTAGCGATCTTGGCCAACATCTTGTTGGGAGCGACCCCAGCGGAAGCGACCAGTCCCCGTTCCCTGCCAATTTGCCGCTTGATCTCAAAGGCGATTTCCCTCGCGGCTTCTTTACGACTGGAAACATCTAGAAAAGCCTCATCGAGAGAGAGGGGTTCGATGAGATTGGTGTAGCGGGCCATAATCTTACGAATATGTCGGGACTCTTGGCGATAAACTTCGAAACGGACGGGAAGGATGATCAGATGCGGACATCTCTTTAAGGCCATGAAGTTTGGCATTGCCGAATGAACTCCGAAGCGGCGGGCCTCATAATTGCAAGTAGTCAAAACGCCTCGAGAGCTGCTCCCTCCGACGGCTACTGGTTCGGAGCGAAGGGATGGATTGTCGCGAACTTCGATCGCGGCATAAAAGCAATCCATATCGATATGAATGATTTTCCGTTCCATGTTCCCAGCCTGAAAATGCTGTCTGACTTCGCCGACGTCTATTTACGATGGACAAGCGAATGGGCCCGACATTTATAAGATTTTGATGGCAGAGCGTCTCTCCAAAGCCAAGCTTTCGGTTTTTCGCCGATTGAGCCGCAAAAAGCATCGGATTGCGGAGAACCGATATCTAATCGAAGGATGGCATTTGCTTGGAGAATGCCTTGAAGCGAAGGCCCGTCTTCTAGCCGTAATTTATGATCCATCACGTTCACTATCGGAAGAGGACGAGAAGGCGCTGCGGGCAGCTAGGGATCGAGCTGAAGAGATATACTTGGCTAGCGACGATCAGTTGCGAGCGATCGGGGAAACGGTGACTGGCGCGGGAGTCGTCGGCGTTGTTGCCTCCGAGGAGGAGGATTGGGAATTGCTTGCCAACAAGTTATCTCGGATTAAATGCGGTTGCGTTCTTGCTCTCGATGACGTGAGCGATCCAGGGAATTGCGGCACAATTATTCGTAGCGGTGATTGGTTTGGCTCTGCCGCGATTCTGTTGGGTGAGGGTTGCCCAAGTAAGGAAAATGGGAAGGTTTTGAGGGCTTCCATGGGTGGCGTATTTCATTTGCCGATAGCGGAATGCCCCTCATTGGAAAGCCGGTTGCTAGAATTGCAGGCGTCTGGTTTCCGGATAATAGTTGCCAGTTTGGACGCCCGGGGGGCGGAGCTAGGAGATTTTGTTTGGCCGGAAAAGTCGCTGTTGGTTGTCGGAAATGAAGCTAGAGGCGTAAGGCCTTCGATAATCGAACTGGCCGATTCGCTTCTCACGATCCCCAAATTTGGGGAAGGGGAATCGCTCAATGCGGCCATGGCCGCTTCTGTATTGCTGGCGAATTGGCGTATCCGCTAGTTGGATATTCAGTTTGTTGGGAGAAGATCCAAACCAAATCGTTTGAGGAGATGCTGATTTAGGCGCTCAGCATTCCGGTCCGCGAGGTTTTCACCATTTTTTGTGAGCGAGGCGAGGAATCGCGCTTGCCAGGTAGAGAGGCTGACATCTACCGTTCCTTCCGATTTACACCACAAATAGAAATAGACTAATCGATATGAATTGGCTGTCGGAGATTGAAGAGGCGCAAACTTCTCGCGAGGAGCAAGGTAAGCGATTGCTAATGATTTTCAAGGGAGATGGCAATTGGTGTCCCTGGTGTAACCGGCTAGAAGCTCTACTGCAGGAAAGCAGCGCCCTAGATGATTACCTCAGCTCGGAGGGAATTCTTGGCGCTAAAATTGGAATTCCACCAAAGAGTGAGGACACCGAAGGTATTCGAGAGCGTTTTGGCATAACGGGAATCCCGTTCATCACATTCTACGCGGATGACGGCAGACTGGAGGGCACGACCGAGTATTTAGACGATGGAGACGCTCAATCGTACGTAAATTGGATCGAAAGCGTGGATTCTAGCGGCCTTTGAAAGTAATCTTCTTCATTTGGCAGAGTAGCTTTTCTGCTTCCCCTCTATTTGCAGGACTGCGTTCTTGCGATGGATATCGACAAGTTCTGCTCCTGAGACCTTGTCGCCGATTCGAACGAGCTTGCTATCGATCTGGGCTACCGGGATGGGCAGGTCGTGATAGATTTGCGTAACGCGTTTTTTGGGAAATCGAATAGGGCCATAGCTTTCCTCTACCAGCTCTTTGGTGGTGACGGTTTCGAATTCCTCCAAGGTGATCTCATCGACGAGTTCCTTGGCGGTGATTGTCGGAAAGCGGTTTTCAGTGGCCGATGTTGCTCTCTCCCTATTGGCAACCCGTTTTGTTGCTAAAGAACCTGATTCCCAATTATCCGTATAGGCAATCGCTTCTTGATCGTTACTGCCCTTAAAAAGGACGATAGCGAAAACCGCGCAAGCGGGCGCGCAGAGAGCAATGATAGCTGCTTTCTTTTTGAAAGACTTCGGTTCCGGGGCTTCGATCTTCGGATCGGAAACCAGCTTTGCGCTCTCAGTGGCGATCGATGGGTTATCGAATTTGCTGGATGCTGCGCTGTCATTGGAGTCCGCGATGGTTGAGGGGTCTTGTTCATCACTCTCGGATACATCCAAATCGCTATTCATCAACTGGTTCCACTGGGGACAGCGATCCGGTTCGCCGAGAGATTCGATGAACGCTATCTCGTTCCCGCCCCTCGGCAGTAAATCGCTTACTTTGTCTTCCGCGATCGAATTGGAGGCAACGACCGAGGCAAGAGCGGAAAACGAAGCTCCGGATGAATTGACCGGCTGATGATGAAGTGCCGCTGTTTCCACGACTTCTATGGGAAGCCCCCAAAGGGCGAGTAAGTAGGCGCCTGCCGCCACGCGATTGCATCCCATATGCTCGGTTTCCGTCTCCCAAGCATTGACGCTATTCCCTTGGGCTTTCTCTTGAGCCACCTTGAAGTCTTCAGGCGCGGCTCGCAGCATGATCAGCTTTCCGATTTCGTGGAATAGACCTGCAGTGTATGCTCCCTCGGCTAGCTTAGCCGATCCGGTTTCGAACTGCATGATTGCTTTGGACCCCTGGGCGACGGTCATGCTGTGCCCCCACAAGCGATCGGTGGCTTTCCCGATTTCACCCTCTCGCTTGTCGCCAAACACTTGAATCGCTAGTACTAGGTTCTTGACCGTATCGATCCCAAGAACGCTAACTGCTTGATTGATGTCCGATATCGTTTCATCGAATCCGAAGTACGAGGAGTTCACGATTTTCAGGATCTTGGCGCTTATGGTAAGATCTTTGGCGATTTGCCTGCCGATCAGCTCGACTGAGATATCGTCTGAATTAAGGGCGTCGACGATCTTCAAATAGAGATTAGGCAAGCTGGGCAGTTCGCCAAGCGTCCCCACGACGCTCTTGATTTGCTCTTTGCCGAGCCACTCTTCGATAGCGAGACAACGCTGAATCTCCTGTATGAGCCGGTTACCTGGGCATGGTATTGGAAGAAAGTGGAACACGCTTCCAATCCCGTCTTCCAGAGCCTCCATTTCAGCGCGATTCGCGATGATGAATCGATGTATTAATAGGTGCTTCGCTTCCACCTGCCGCAGAAGGTCCGCTCCATTGATTTGAGGCATATCGTAGTCGCAGATCACGACCGTTGGAGGTGTCTCCAAAATGGATTGGAGGGTTTGCTGGGGGTTGTTCGAGCGTTCGATGATCCATTCTTTCTCCCTAGTAGCTAGGGAGCTCTTCAGTTGATCAAGGCCGCTGGTTTAGTCGTCGATCAGCAATATGCGTTTTTGGAACCGGTCTTAGAGGTGCGGGATCTGGGCATCTATAGATTGGCTAAACGGGGGATCTTCTTGAGCATTAGGATTATCCCGGCTTGGTGAACCTTCGGACGGGCCAATATGTGTTTGCTCTAAAACAGGGGGGGGGCAGCATCCTGCGAATTGTATCAACCGTACCTATATAGCGGCTTAGAGGCCTGGTCCTACGATTTGGTCGACGAACTCACCCAATTTGAAGATTTTGGGTTTTACCGTATGATGCTCGAAAGTCGCCCCGGTCCCGTGCTTGATGTTGGGTGTGGAACGGGCCGTATCCTTCTGGGGCTGAAGGAGCAGGGGTTCGATGTCGTTGGTTTGGATTCGTCGCCGGAAATGTTATGTCAATGCCGGCAAAAGCTATCGGCGCATCAGTTGGAAGCGGAGCTATATGAAGGGGATATGCGCTCTTTCGATCTGAAGCGGTCCTTCTCGACTATTCTGATTCCAGGTTTCTCGATCCAGCTCTTGATCGAGGATAATGATCTGCAGGGCTGCCTGGAGCGGTGCTACCAGCATTTGAGCCCGGGCGGCCAACTTATCGTCTCGACCTATTTTCCATGGGAGTTCCTTGAGAGCGGCAAAGATGGCGAGGGCTTAGCCTTTCGAAGCGAATCGGAATCTGCTGAGACGGAGGAACGGGTAAGAGCTTTTCAGGGTTGGGCGATCGATCGCCAAGCGGAGATTCTCGAGCTGGAAAATCGGTTTCAGCTCTTAGACCAAGAAGGTAGCATAATCGGGCAAGAGGATAGGGAAATGAAGATTCGCTGGCGATCTACAAGCACCATGAAAGCTTTTCTCGAAAACACTGGCTTCGAGGACTTGTCGCTTTACGGGGACTTCGAATTTGCCGAACCCGCTCCAGAGGCGGAAACGATCGCATTTGTCGCTATTAGACCCGAATTGCCGTCAATTCGGTGATGCGACTGAAAATTGAAGTATATTACGGACCAATTTCAGGAACATTCCGAAAATTCCTCTAAGACTCGCACAGCATTTGCCGATCAGCAATAGAGAGTATAAACGAGACTGTTTTCTAACGCTAAGGCGGGCAATAAAGCAGAACTCAATTATTTCGGCCATGATTTGGAAGCGATATCATTTGCTCAAGATTTTCACGGACTCCGTCGGTGAATTAAACCGAGCGAGTGAATGACAAAATCTCGTCAAATGTGTCAAGAGTTTGATACGTGGCGAGAGAGCCCAAGTTTGATATGGCTCGCTTGATTCGCATGTTTCCGACTCCTCGAAGCTCGAACTCCCGAGATAAATAGCCAATGTAGAGGTAGTTGCCCATTGGCAGTTTCTCATGTCGATCGACAATCCAGTCGACTCTTTTGTGAATCGTATTATCGCTAGTATATAAATTGTTCGAATACTTCGATATAGCGAATAAGAAGCAGAGGCCGATCAAGCTGTAGATTATGAAGCCGACTATGGCCGGAACAATTGCAATGGGTGCGAAGAGCCCCATTGAAGTCGTTACATTTCTCGAAGGGTGTCTATTAAGTGGGAGTTGCTCTTAAAACAAAAAGAGCCTTACCGTTGGACGTAAGGCTCTTGAAATATCCAAACTAGAATTGTAGTCAAAATTTGATGACAATTACGGTTACAACCTTAGTAAGATCGCTGCCCTTCTGCGTTGTACGTTTGAGTACCAGCCTGAGGGTGTGTTACTTGGAACGTACCGTCTATAGTGATAGAGTCAGATACAGTGTAGTCGGTACCGATTTGCTTCAGGTATTCGTTAAGTGGGGAGCCGATAACACCGGTACCCGAGTTATAAGCGATAGTAG
>Ga0208624_1000696_pt1 | contig 16726 bp, 14 predicted proteins | sample Knorr_S23_td_DCM_FD_185607 | JGI IMG/M metagenome (GOLD analysis project Ga0208624, IMG submission 185607) | Marine microbial communities from Southern Atlantic Ocean transect - Knorr_S23_td_DCM_ad_71m_LV_A (SPAdes) (version 2) | ecosystem: Environmental > Aquatic > Marine > Oceanic | place...
TCTAAACTATCTGTAAGTTGGACTAAATTTTCCCACAATGAATTAGTTTCAATTGCTTTATTTAACTCCTCATCTTTCATAAGTGGAGCTGTTACAACTCTAATAATTGCACTTGTTACAGGAATGGATATCGCAACGTTTGGTGATGATATTTTATACTTTTGTATAGCTAATCTAAGCTCTTCAGAAAATTTATCAGCATTTTCAATAGGAGCACTATCATCGCTAACATCCACAGGATGAATATGAAACTTATCTAATACCCATTGATTTGCTTTGTTGCTTGATACTTGAACTAATCTAATTTCTTTATTTGCAAGTTCTACTCCTAATATTTCTTCGCCCTGAACACTTGATTTACCTAACTTAGATTTGAAAAAACTTTCGAACTTTGATTTTAAATTACCAATTTTTGAATTGTTTAAAGAAGATTTACTTAAATTATTTGCAAAAGATGGTTTTTTTAATTTAATATCTTTTAATTTTCCAAAAATATTTGTTATTTTACTTTTTAATTGATCTTGCTTATTTAGTTCCGTGCTTTCATTAGATGCAACGGGAGCAGTTGGTTCCTGATTTTGAGTTTGAGTTTCAACAATTGGTGTTTCAACTTTCTGTTTATCCTCTGTTGGTGAAATATTCTCATTGGTTACATTTTGATTTTCATTAACTTGTGTTTCACTAGTTTGATTTTTTAATCTTTCACTCTCTTTTTGAATATCATCAAACCATTTTTCCAAAATTGGAATTGCTTCTTCTAAATTTGTTGTACCTGACGATGAAATTTTTTGTTTTCCGTCAATATAAAGTCTACCAACCCAATTTTTTGATTTTAATTCACCCTTATATTTGTCTTGTCTAACATAAATGTGTAGTCGGCCATCTTTTTTATGTATAACTTGGTGCCCAGATCCATTATCTTCATCTTTTTTTTCATAAGAAGGATCAGAACTTTGTTGCACATTGCTTTCTTCAACGTTTGACTCGCTAATTTGAGTTTCTAAATTTTTATTTTCCTCTTTTTTTTCAGAAGAAGCTTCCGTAACATCTGTTTGGTCATTATTTTGCTCATTATTTTTGTTTTCATCACCAGATGAGTCGTTATTAGCAGACTCTACACCTTTGGGTTGATTATTTTCATCAACTGAAGGTTGATTTACTGACTCATTGTCAGTTGTATCTTCATTTATATTTTTTTTATCGTCGTCTTGATCGCTCATAAACTAATTATAAATTTTTTTTCTAACACAATTTAGTAAAACTCTAACACAAAATTGAAATTTAGTCTAACACAAAAATAAATATTATGTTCAAAATGGGCAATAATTAAAAAAAAGTGAGTAAAATAGCTATTTTTTTAAAAAAGTTATTTTATCATCTTTAAATGTTAATTTATAATTCTCTAACACAAAGACAAAAATTTAATTGTGTTAGAGTATTTTTTAATTGTGTTAGAGTGAAATAATTTTTTTAAAGATTAAAAAAGTCAATAATATCAACAAAAATGAAAATTTTTTAAAATTTAATACTTTTTGTGTTAGAGTTAATTAATTTGTGTTAGAGAAAATAATTTATAATTTTTTTTAATCTAAAATTATCTAAAATTAATAGAATTATAAAAAAAAATGAAAATTATTTGATATTTCAACTCAAAATTGATTTCATTTTTCACTTTTGAGGAGAATTTTAATAAGATTAATCAAATTTTTTTAAAAGAAGTGATCTTAAAGTGTTTTAAAGCCAAAATAAATTATTTTTTCCTTTTAATTTGGATTTCCTCTTATGTCAGTTGTAAATTCTTGATAAATCATAACAGAAATAGTGTTTAGGTTTCGTAATACTCTGTCAACATCCCATCCCAGGTTTACACTATTACAATTTAACTCTTTAAAATAATAAATTTCTACAAGTGGAAGGGAGGGTTTGAGCTCTTGAGCAATAATATTTAATTGTTTTGTTTTTCTCTCAATTGTAAAATTATACCTACAAACATTTGATGTTGCCCAATACATAATTGTTGTAAGTACGATTGCAAAAACTATCATTACTTTGCTTAATGAGATCATTATAAAATAAATTACAAACCATCAACAACTACAATTGTTAAATCATCTTTTTGTATTCGACCAGACTTTATAATATCTTCAACAATTTTATTTAATCTTTGGTGATTTGGAGTTTGTTGATACTTTTTAATGTAATTTTTAAAACCATCCGACTCTAACATATTTCCTTTTGTATCTTTTATCTCAGTGATACCATCTGTAAAAATATACATTGAACTATTTGAAAAATTAATTTTTGTTTCTTTAAACTTAAATTTAGGAGCAATACCTAGCGGAGGTCCTGCTTCCTCAAAGTTGGAAAAGTTTCCGTCATTATTATAAATTAATGGAGGTTCATGGCCTGCATTAGCTAAGGTCAATTCTTTTTTATTACTATCATAAATTCCAATTAACATTGTTACAAACATTCCTCTTGATGTTGTTTCGCATATTTCAGAATTTAAAATATTTAAAAGCTCCGCAGCAGAAAAATTTGTTTTACTTAAACATCTATACAAACTTGATGCCTTTGACATTAATAAAGAAGATTTAATTCCTTTTCCTGAGACATCTGCAACACCGAAACCATAAACACCCTCGGATAATTCGGCAAAGTTATAAAAATCTCCTGAAACAACTTTTGCTGGAATATTAATACCTGCTATTGGAAAATTTTCTTTTTGGTTTTGAGACAACAAAGTTTTTTGAATTTCACCAACTATCTCTATTTCTTTTTGCATTCTGTTTTTATCAATCAAATCTTTTGCCATCTTAGCATTATTAATTGCTAATGCCGCTGGTCCAGACAAAGTTTCTAAAAGTTTTCTGTCATTCTCTTCAAATAATTTATTATTTGTTTTTTTATTTAAACAATGTATTACACCGATACATTCATCAGAAACAATTAAAGGCGAACATAAAACTGAATATGTTGTAAAATTTGTTTTATTATCTAAATCAAAATAAAACTCAGCAATTTCTCTTACGTCTTTACGAACATCACCTACTCTAATACATTTTTTCATCACTGCTGCTTTACCCATCACGCCTTGAGTAATTGGTATTTCAAAATCTTCAAGATAAGCTTGATGTTTTGAGGCAATACATTGGAATGACTGACTTTTTTCGTCGATCAAGAATATATTTGCAGCTTGTGCATTAATTCTTTTAATAATTAATTCTAAAGAATTATTTAATGTTTCTTTTAGATCAAGAGACTTAGCAAACTCTTGATTCATTTTAGTTACTAATTCTAGATCTTTGCTACTTGTGTCATCTATTTTAGTTGTTTCCTTTTTTTTTGCGCCAAAAAACATGCTATTTATAAATTGATATTCATTAATTTTTTGATAATTTTGAAATTGATGGAAATCATTATTCATGCGCCTAATTTCTACCTGCACATAACTGATGCAATTATGCTTGTACAATACTGCATTAATGGGCTCATAGAACTTTCCTCTCAAATTAAACTATAAATTGTGTTCTATATTATAGTATTTATCTTTGGAAGTATATGGGGGAGTTTTAGCAATGTATGCATTAATAGAATCCCAGATAATAAAAGTGTTATTTATGGTCGTTCCTATTGTCCTAAATGTCAAAAACTAATCAAGTGGTATGACAACATCCCTTTATTATCTTTTATAGTTCTTAAAGCTCAATGCAGAAATTGTTCTACAAAAATAAGTTCTAAATATTTTCTAGTAGAGTTAATTTCTGGTTTAAATTTTGTGTTGGCATTTTATTTTTTTGGTTTTTCATTAACAACACTTCTATTTTTTATCTTAAGTATTTGTTATCTTATAATTTTTTTTATAGATCTAAAACATTTTATAATTCCAAATGAATTAACATACCCTTTAATGGCTATTGGTTTTTTAAAATCTTTTGATCCTAATCTTGATATAGATTTATTTCCAAATTTTATTGACTCATTAATCGGTGGATGTTTTGGATATACGATTATTTGGTTAATAATTTTTGTTTATAAAAAACTTAGAAACAAGGAGGGAATGGGTTTAGGTGATGCAAAATTACTTTCTGCTATTGGTTTTTGGTTTGGTTGGGTGTCTATCCCTTTTATAATATTTTTTTCTTCAGCTATTGCTCTTGTAGTTGCTGTACCAGATTTAATTAAAAATAAAAAAAATCTTTCTTCGCAGATACCTTTTGGTCCTTACATTATCATAGGCAATTTAATTTTTTTGTTTTTATTTGATTATATAAACTTATTTTTAAATTAAATGAAAAAATTAATATTACTTATCACAATTTTAATAATCTCTTCTTACCTTTTTTTTGAGTTTGTAGGCGATAATCTAATAAAAAATGTTTTACAAAATAATATATCAACTTCCTTGAACAGAAATGTATCAATTGAAAAATTAAACATAAATTATTTTAATGGTGAGGCAGATGTAAAAGAAATTCAATTATCAAATAAAGAATTTGATGGGTACCTAATAAATATTAAAAGTATTAAGGTTAGTCTTGATGCTTTTTCAATCTTTTCAAATAATATTTTAATAAAAAATATTTTATTAAAAGATATAAAAGTGAATTATTATTTTAATTATGACGGACTTAAAATTTTGGATAATGTAAGATCATTTCAAAAAGATTTAGGTGATAAAACATCAAATTCTCATTCAAATAAATTTTTTAATATTGAAAATTTAGATGCTAAAAATATTTCTTTAGCAGTGCTTTCTCCAGATATGAATTTTGAAAAAACTTTTTCTTTAAATGATATGAATTTTAGAAATGTTGGTAATACTAATACTAGTAAAGATTACAAGGATATCCTTAAGGAAATTTTCAGAGATGCAACGAATACGATAGAAGGAAAAGTTTTGAATGATAATATTTTGAATGAATTGCAAAATTATAATCCCAAATTGATAGAGGATAAAGTAAAACAGCAAATAAATAAAAAAAAAGATAAATTAAAAAATAAACTTAAAGAACTTCTAAATTAAAAACCAGGATCTCTCCAACTACTTCTATTTGATAAAACTTCACCAGGAGCAGCTAATACAGAATACAATGTATCAGGATCATCACTTGGTCCTGCAACATTAGCAAATAATTTATCACCAAATATTACTAATTCAGATAAAACTCCTTCTCTTACAAAAGAGCACTCTTTTCCATTAGCAGGAGAGCCTTTGAGTAATTTGTGAGAATTATTTATTCCACACTCATCGTCTGCAACACAAATATATGCATTTCCAATATTACACCTGTTTGCACCACCTGGTGGCTCATATACTGGGAAATAAACTTGTCCCTTAAACAAAGTTGGAGGTGCAGAAACCTTTCTAAAAGAATTTTCTTGTGGGTTGTCCAGATGGATTACCCAAGCATTTTCTGCATCGACAATACAATTAGCTGTTTGCTCAGTCACATCTACGCAAACACCTGGATCGTCGATTGACTTAGCATCATTTGCACCTTTGTGTGCTAATTCTGTGAAAGAACTATTGCCAATTGTCGGAATTACAACACCATTTAAATGTTCGAAAAAAGGATAATCAAAATCTCTAATACCATATAAGATATTATCCATAAATGGTGATTTGTCTCCTAATTGATTAAAGTCTCCAGTTCCCCCAAAAAGCCAAAAATCGTTAGTTGTCACTCCTATACCAGCATCCATTGAGAAAAATGAATATCTTCTATTTGTTGTATTGGCATTTAATCTGAACAAGGTTGTTTGATCAAAAAGTTGAGCACCGTTTTCAGTTGAGGTTGTTAGATTAATTTTAGTAATTTTTCCCTCTCTATCATTTATGTAAACCATCGCACCACGCCATGGTATATTTTGAGCTGTATCAGGAGTAATAACAACTGGAGAGGTAACAATAGCATTGTTGATATCACTTCCATTAGGTGTGTCGAGCTTACTTTCTCCAATCATTGGGCCTACTGGTGTTGTATCAATAATTGTAAGTGGACCTTTATTAGTGGCAGCACCATATAATTGTCCAGGATTTTCTAAATCATCTAATTCAACCATGTATAATGCAGAACCTGCGCATGGGTTGGAGTTAGATGCTCCACCACCCATAATTGCTACATATTTATCATTTGCAGGATCATCTCTCTCCTCAGCAATATCGGAAGGAAGTTTAACTATTCTTGGTGCAGACCAAGTCTCTCCCAATCTACTATAGTCAATAGCAGGATCAACTCCAGTAGAAACTTTACAAGACGTATTTACTAAAATATTATCTGAAATACTTTGTTCTTCATCACTATTACCCGCATTAATTTTCATTGTACTTTCAAAAGTAACTTTAAGTTGACCATCTATCATTCTTGCTTCACTGATTTTTACTGGCGTAATTGTGTCACCAACCATTTTTGAAGCAGTCAAAAGATCTGTATCGAGTGGTGTATTATTTTGAGCTCCTTCAATTACAATGCTATCAAAAGTAAACGTTTTACCTGTATAGCAAGATGCTGTACCGTTATTTTTAAAATCTACAGATGAACTGTTACCCTGACACGCTGCAATATTATCTTGAAAAGTTGTACCACCACCAGCGTCCGCATCATTTTTAACTGCTTTATTAAAATTTTTAACAGTTCGCCTACCCTCTAGTGAATCACCAATTTCTGCATTACCAGATGAATAAGTCTGAGATGTTGTTTTTCCTTCATGGTCAGTAATGTAAACTGTATTGTTTATGTAATCATTATATACAGTAAACATATGCAATGGACCTTGGCCATTTTTTACAATTGGGTTTGTCACATCTAAAACAGTAAATCCAGATCCACCTCTTCCAAACGGAACAAACAGTATAGTATGCCAGCTTGGAGTGGGTTCAAGTTGATTATCAGGTGTCAAACCTTTCATAAATACATCGTGAACAACAGGAGAGCCATCTACTCCAAATATAGCATTGCTTCCTCCTCTTTTAGGATTTTTGCCGATATTTCCTTGCAAAGCACCATTAATAATCAGGGGTAATTTTCCAGTCAATAATGGAGGTAGGAATGCCCATTCTTCTTGTCCAGTTTCAGCATTGAATGCATGAAGCAATCCGCTATTTGAACCTGCGTATAAAATATTTCTTCTGTCTTTTTTAGCATTTCTAAAACCTTGATAATTGTTTATTGATCTAAAATAAGCTTCTTGGTTTACATTAGTAAACTTAACATCTCCTTTTGGTGGACCAACCTCAATCAATTGTGAATGATAAATGTCACCAAGAACATGCTTTCTTAGTTCAGAGGTTTTACACTCTCCGTGATAATCAAAAAAATCCTGGCCAGCTATAAAACTTAATAGACCTTTCACTTCATCATCTGTACTATCATCTCCTGTACATGGTGTTGTGGTAGAAGTATAATAATTATTTATCGTATAACCTAATCTTAACATTTCATCCTCTATATTTGCCAGAGTATCTGCTTCTTCATTCACATTGTTCCAACTTTGGGCATCATTGTTAAAGTAAGGTACATCCTCAAGCACTGTCCATATATTTCGTTTATCATTTTTGCCAGGGTCATCTCCAGATTTTGCTTGGAGTCTCACTTGCTCTGCAGCACTCCAATTTCCTGGAAAGTCCATATCATGCTCAACTGTTCCATCTGGATTTAATGTTTTTCTTAAAATAGTCCCTTGCCATTCACCATATTGTTCATAAGAAAATTGTGCTTGATATAAAGAACCTCCTTCCTGAATTGTTGCAGTAATTGAAGGTGCGGTAAATGCTAATCGTTGAGCTAAAATTTGTCTAATTCTTTGCTGAAGTGCTGTTTGAAGTTCTTCAGGTGTTTTAGCAACTATAGTCGACTCACAATCTTCGGCGCCAGCTTTTTCACATGAACCAACTATGGCTAATTCGTCAAAAGCCTCCATACCATCAGGTCTAATTCCATCCCCATAAGCGACCATCAAACTTATGATTCCTTTTTTTCTCAACTTTGTGAGCCTGTCAGCTGTTCTCCCTTTAAATTTATTAGATTTTGTACCTGAGCTAGTCATTTTTCCATCACCAATAACAATCACATAATTTAATTGACAATCAGATGCAGGGTCATACGGTGAAACAGGGCCCATAAAATAATCATGAGCAATTTGTGAAAAAGCTTCTGAATCAGTACCAAATTCTATTCCTAAACGTTGAACAACCGGAATTGCTTTAGCAGCACCTTCGGGGCCAATACCAACATTTAAGCAAGAATTAAATGTACATACTTTACTTGTGCCATTTGGATGAACACCTTTCCAACCACCATAATAGTTACAACGTGTATTATTATCATGACAATAGCTGCCACCTTTACCTCTCTTTGCTTTCTTTTTTAGTTTCAATGGGGCTGGTACATCATAATGGCCAGCGCTACCCTCACCAGAGTTCCAGTGTCCAAAACCAAAATTAGCACCACTTGTTAAAGTGGTATCTGATAATACTGCAACTATCGCACGTTTTGCCCCCTCTAATCTTGAAAGCAACGCACCTCCGTATTGTTGTTGCCACGCAGTATCTTCACTTCCTGAAACAAAAGCACTTTCGGTTAATTCATCAACGTGACCTTCATGACCGAACAATATTCTTCTATTTGCTCCAGTCCCAGATACATTCAAAAAACTTATGTCAGCAGTTATACCAATATCAGCAGCTGCTAGAGTTCCAGGGTCTATTTCTGAGTCATCAGCATTTAAATTTTTCTTAGTGCTAGATTTTCCTGCAGAAATTTGTGCAGTACACGTTGAGTTTGACGTCCATTCAACTCTTTGAATTCTATGACCTCTTCCACCAACAAACATTATATCGTCATCGCTTGTTAGAAAGTCAAAATAATCTATATGTCTAACCTGAGTTCCTGTAGCATTCGAATTACCATTACAAAACCTTGTTCTAAAATTATCAATCATTGGATAAGTGCTACTAGATTTCAGTTTATATCCGTGCACATCACCCTCATCAGCAATATAAACCATAGTTGAGTCGCTATTTATTCGTAAACTTACTCCATCGTATAGCCTGCCATAACTAGTTGTTTTACCTTTACCTCTTGCAGCAGCTCGAGCACATTTTCCCAAACCGAAATTACAACTTACCATAAATCCATTTTTACCATCTCTACCATAAGCTATCAAAATTGTCTGACCGCTAGCATTTTGACTAACATCAAAACCTTTATTCAAATTTCCTTTACCATTGGTGGTTGGATGTATGGCTAACCTACATTCATAATCTTCATTAATAGCAAAAATTGCAGAATTTCTATTTTTTGGTTGAGCTTGAACAATAAATAACAGATCCTCATTAGATATATTAGTATCAGGTATAGTAACCCCAGTTACAAAATGTACGCCAGCATAGGCCGGATTAGTAGTCACAGTTGGATTTCTGTAAGCTTTTGATTTATTATCTTTCAAACCCCAATCACAAGTTCTATCTGTACTATGAGTTGCGAACCATCTTTCAAAATCATATGAGCTAGTAGTAAAATTAGTCCTTTCCCCTGAAGAATTAAATTTAAATAATCCACCAGTATTTTTATGGTTATATGTAAATACTCGTTCGTTATTCCATACAATTGCTCCTGAATTAACTGTAGGTATTCCATCTCCAATCAGATTGTTCATACTTTTGGAACTATCTAATAAAATTAAAATGTTAGCAGGAACATCACCACTACCAGATCCTGGTGGTAACGGTTTGGCATTTGTAAATTGATTAAAATTTAAGCATAAAATAAATAAAATGAATATTTTAAATAATTTTTTCATAAATTAATAAATTTCCTTACCTCACCATTTTTACATCGGGTCCTGACATAAACTGTTTTAAATCAGGATTGGTGATGATTAACATTTCATAATTTCCTTGAGTACTTTCGACAACACCATAGGTTACTTTTTCTACGACTGATGATAGGCTGATACCTCCAACCCAATCGTCATTTAAAACTTCTTCAGTTGTATAGCCTAATTTATTTCGTGCAAATTCAAAAATTTTTCTCATTTTTGCCTCACCTTTTTTACCCTCAACTTCATTGCCAATAATCTTACCCTCTCTTACAAACACTTTTATAGTAGCATTGTCTAATTCTAGGTCGTCGCAAAAACTCATACTATCGTATTCTTTTACAAAAGTTATATCCTGATTATTTTCATCAGAAGGATCATCAAGTAAATCATATTTTTCTGTTAAATAAGAAATCGAAGTGCCAATTTGTTCTTTCAAAAATTCGCAAGCTATAGTCATATTGATAAAACTTAAGTAAAAAATTATCGATACAAAAATACCAAAGATTTTTTTCATATTTTAATCATACTAAATTTATATAAAAATTAAAATTGGACATTTAAGACAGGGTGATCATTTTGTGTTTAACTCGATAAAATAACTAAGCTTTCTAGTGGAATTAAAATCTCAGGGTTTTCATAGTCATCTAAATCCGTGCCGCTGGGCATTAGATATCCACATCCATAAATTCTATAGGCAGTTCCTTGTCTTTGAACATTAGTAGAAGTTTTTTTTATACTTGTACCAGCTCCTTTAAAGTTTGCAGAGCCAACATTAATTGAAAAAAATTCATATCTAAATCTTTTTAAATATTCTTTTTCTTTACTTGCATCCTCAGCATCTAAACCTATTTCATTTTTAGTTGGATTGTCTAAAATTGGAGCAATCAAATTACCAAAATTTTCATTAATCATGTGATCTGTTACTAATACACTTCCTCTCCTTAAAAAAGTTCCAATTATTGAATAGTCTGGATCTTGTGCACCAAGAGCATCTACGTCACTTTTTGTATAAAAATAATCCTGTTCTCTAACTAAGTTTCTAAAACTTTTAAAACATGGAGTTTGTGTTGGTGTCACTGAGTTTCTCGGGGTATCTCTACCATCTGTATGTCTAGCAATTCCATCAACTGCGATGGCATTAAGTTCTTTATAGTAGTTATCATGAGCCATAATTTCGTGGGGTTTAGATCCGACTGGTGGATCTTTAAGAGTTTCAACTTCTGTCCAAGGTCCAATCATTCGATTTAAAATTTGTTTTTCTGCTTCTAGTAAAGCATGTTCTGCTACATAGAATGTTTGCTGATATTGATCACTAGTATTATTACTTTGATGATCTCCTGAAGAAATGACAATTAAAGTTCCTCCCATTAAAGACATTACTAGTAACAAAACAAGCGAAAGAATTAGAGTAAAACCGCCATTATGATTATTTTTTTTCATCAATAATTACCCTCTGCTGCAATATTTCTTGTATGCACTGTTACTACAACATTATCTCTTAAGTTTCTGTCAGAGAATGATCTAATACCTCTAGAAAATCCACTCAACTTTCTCTCTTTTCCCTGCTTACTTTCAAATCTAAAGAAAGGTTTTTCAGATTTAAATGCTACCCTAATATCTATAGCTCTAACTTTATATAAATTGTTCCTTGATTGCTCTGTTGTAGGACTTGGATAAGGTTTTAGAACTTTTCCATTAGCGTCTAAAGGTACAAACTCCATATCCTCTACATAATCTCTAATAAGTTCCTCGTGATAACATTCGGGACAATTTGAAATCCATCTTCCTGTTGGTGAATTAATACTTTGTTCCCAACTTATTTTAGATTTATAAATTGCATACCTTGGATTTATAGGTGCATTATTTACATTTGTTCCATCATCTTCAGGTTTTGCATAATAAGTGAGTTTATATCTTTTGTAGGGTTGATTTGTATCTCTTTTGTTAAAATCATCATAAACAATATGAATTTTATCACAGCATGTATCATCTGAATTATGTTTTGTTGGTGGAGTAGGTATTGATTCTGACTCTGGTGGCGAATGTCCTAACTGACTACTAATTATAATAATTGGATCATGACTTTTTTTTAAAGTATCAGCTCCTCCTACGAACTCTAAGTAACTTTCTTTAGGGATACCTTCACTATTTTGACCAAAATAATATCTAAACCCAGCCATTCTAATATCTCTAATTAATAATTCTATCAAATCCCTTGATGATCTACTAACTTTAGCTTTTTCTAAAACTTGACCATAAGTTGTATTTACAACTGTATACGTTGTATAAATTGCAGCCATCATGATCGTTGATACTACAACGCCAATTAAAATTTCAATTAAAGTAAGTCCAGCAGTTGATATTAATTTTTTTTTAATCATGGAAATTTTCTAATCATTTTTTGAGTTTATAGTCTGTTTGAAAATATAAATATTTTCTTTTTTTTCCATTATTTAATCTCATTTCAACTCTACCCATATAAAGAGGTTCATCGTACACAGAGTCTACTTTATAATGACATTTTGTTTCGTCGTTCCAACGACAAATTTTAAATACTTGCAATTTTTTTTCTTCGGCAGAACTTTTACATTTAAGAAATCTATTTTCTTGAAATATTGTATTCCATTTATCCATTTTATTTCTCGGAGCATCAATTTTTTGGCTTTCATATATATCTTCTTTTTTTTGCACAGCAGTGCCTGCTGTGGTGTTAGCTCCCCCACATTTTAGAGTAGGTGTCCATTTAGATTTGCTCAGATGAGTTGAAAAATTATCTAATGGATTTCCATTCAGTTCAAATTCGCCAGTTTGCGCATTAAACTTTATATCTTTATTATTAGGATCTTGCCCATAATAAGAGTTTTTACTGCCAATGACATCTTCTGCAATCATTTCAGTTAAAAAATTTGCTTTAGTTCGCTCTCCAGAATTATCAATTGATTGGACTGAAAAGTTTGTCATTTGTAAAATTGCAATAAATCCAATGCCAACTATAGCTGTTGAGACTAGCGCCTCTAGAATAGACAATCCAGAGATCATATATTTTTTTTTTGTCATTTTATTGCAATGTCCAACTTCCATTTCTTTTATCCCATTTTTCTAATTTCACATTACCAAATCTTGACCATTCTATCTTAAATGACTGCTCAGATGCACTTGGGTCAGCTTGATCACATTGAGACTGTGTAGATGTTCTTCTACAGACAATTAATTGATTGCTCGGAGAGTTTAACATACTTTGCATTGATAGCCCTCCCCCTTCTTCTTCCTTTGGTGGTGGTGGTGATGATGTAAAATTTGATGTTGCACTAAACCATCTTTCATTTTTACCAAAACAAACAGCTACAGTATTTTTTGTCCATGTTGTTGCTATATTATCAAGTACAATTTGTCTTACTTCAATACTATTTCTTCCCTGATGTGGATCATCATCCCAATAAGCAGTTTCATCAGTATTGCATCTACTATTAATATCACTCCACCAGGTGCTAGTTGAGTCATTTATTAAACTTGCTAGTTTGGCTGGTTTCATTCCTTTTGAGGTTACATGCAGACTATCTGATTCTTCTTTTATATGTACTTGAACAAAAGCGTATTGCCCCCTTTTTACTTGAGCATTGATTCCATCAAATAAAGATTTAATTTTTATGACAGAACTTCTTGTTTCTCGATCAATTCGCCATTCATTAAATTTTGGGTAACCAACACCAGAAATGACACCAATAATTACAACTACAACAAGTAATTCTAGAAGGCTGAAGCCTTTAATTTTCTCGTCCTGCGCTCGCATCTATTTTTCCTGCTTTTACTAAATCTTCTAAAGATTTGGTCATTGTGATCATACCATCTTTAACAGCAGTTTGCATGATGCTTGGGATCTGATGTATTTTAGATTCTCTTATCAAGTTTTGAATCGGAGGTGTACACTTCATCACTTCAAAAGCACCACAACGGCCTTGGCCATCTTTAGTTTTCAGAAGTCTTTGGGTTACGACCATTTTTAAAGATGTAGAAATTTGTGCTCGAATTTGTGCTTGTTGCTCAGGTGGGAATACGTCTATAATTCTATTAATCGTACTTGGTGCACCACTAGTGTGCAGTGTGCCAAACACTAAGTGTCCAGTTTCAGCAGCTGTTAATGCTAGAGAAACTGTTTCTAAATCTCTCATCTCACCAACTAAAATAACATCTGGATCTTCTCGAAGAGCAGCTTTTAAAGCGGTTGCAAAAGTCTGTGTTTGTTTACCTACTTCTCTGTGTGAAACAATACTTTTGATATCCTTATGAATAAATTCAACTGGATCCTCAACTGTTATTATATTTGAGGTTCTTGTTTTATTTATCTCGTTTACAATTGCAGCAAGTGTTGTTGATTTACCTGAACCAGTAGGACCTGTTACTAACACAAGTCCTTTATGCATATCTATAATATCATAAAGCACTGGAGGTAGATCAAATTGATCCATGGTTGGGATTACACTTTCCACTCTTCTTAATACAGCGGCAGGACCTTGAATTGTTTTGTAAAAATTTGCTCTAAATCTAAGTCCGCTTAATGTTACCGATGAGTCTAGCTCATGGGTGTCCTGAAATCTTTTCATTTCAATTTCATTACAATTGGTAGATAGTAAATCTTGTAAATCTTGGGCTTTTACTAACACATCGGGTATTTTATGAATTTCACCTGTTTGTCGATAAGCTAAAGGCCAGCCAGTTCTAATATGAAAGTCAGAAATTTTTTTATTATTTTTTGCTAGTTCTTCTAATTTTTCAAACATACTAAATTTTATATATAATTTTTAGAAAAAACAATATTTAGTTACCCTAGAGCGACCAAAATAGGTAATTATTTAATAGAAAAAATAATAAAGAACCCACACAATCAGTGAGTATTCAAAAAAGTTTTTTGCTAGAAGCAATTGCTTTTCTGTGAATTTTGTCTTTAAAAATTTACCTAAGAAGATAAATCCCACATGAACCAAAGCTATTGAAATTACAATCCCAATTAAAATATATTCAATTGAGAAATTTTTATAGCCAAAATAAATTGCAGCTAAAAAAGTTAGCCAAGAGACTTTGGAAATAAAGATCTTGAATATAAGACCTGCTTTTTTACTAAAAATGGATTGTGTCTTTATTAAAGAGTAAGACCAGGTAAGGCCAATTAAAAAACTAATATACTTTAAAATCATTTTTTATTTTTCTCATGAAATACTAAGCAAACACCATTGTTACAATATCTTTTACCTGTCGGTTGAGGACCATCATCAAAAATATGTCCATGATGGGCATTACAATTTTTACAATGATATTCTGTTCGAGCATAACCAATCAAATAGTCAGTTTTAGTTTCAAAGACATCGGGCAAAGATTTATAAAATGATGGCCACCCCGATCCACTTTCATATTTTGCATCAGAGTCGAATAATTTTATTCCACAATTAGCACAATGATAGCTGCCTTCTCGTTTTTCATTATTGAGTTCGCTACTTCCAGCGCGCTCAGTGCCCTCTTCAAACATTACTAATTTTTGCTCAGCAGTTAAGTTGGGATTCTTTTTAGTCATTTAATTAATTTAGCACAGGATTGATGTAAAATAGAATGTAATTCAACAAGCTTATTAAAATCTTTATTATAACCACCACCTAGTACACCACACAAAGGTGCTCCTTGTGAAAAGAAATTTTTTGTTACCATTTCATCTCTTTTTCTAATTCCCTCATCGGAAATTTTAAGTTTTCCTAAACGATCGTTATAGTGAATATCTACGCCCGCAATATAAAAGACAAAATCAAAATTTTCTTCGTTTAATTGATTTAAATAGAAATCAAGAATCTTTATATATTGAGCATCCTCCATATTATCATCAAGTTCAACATCTAGGTCACTGATTGATTTTTTTGCAGGATAGTTTGACTTAGAGTGCATACTAAAAGTAAATACATTTTTATTATTCGCAAAAATATCTGCATTACCATTGCCTTGGTGAACATCTAAATCAATAATTAAAATTCTGCCAGCTAGTCCACGATCTAATAAGTATTGAGCGGCAACTGCTACGTCATTGAACACACAATAACCTGCACCCCCATCATAATTAGCGTGGTGACTGCCACCAGCAGTATTACAAGCAACACCATTTTTAATTGCAAGCTTTGTTGCAAGTACTGTTCCACCAGTTGCAACCAAAGACCTTTGAATGACACTATCCACTAATGGAAATCCAATTTTCTTAATAGTATTTTGATCTAGGGTTTTGTTTTTAACATCCTTGATATATTTTTCTGAATGTGCTCTCTTTAAAGTTTCATCAGAGCATGCATATGGTTGATGAAATTTTTTAACTATCTTTTTATCAATTAAATATTTTGCAAGTTCTCCAAATTTATTAATTGGAAACTTATGATCATCACCAATTTTTGCAAAATAGTCTTCATGATTAACAACTGATAAATCCATAACTATTCGATTACGCGGATTGGCTTGCCCGATGCACAAGCTTCGAGTGACTCGATCATTTGACTATAATAAACATTATAATTTTCTGCAGTCACATATCCTAAATGAGGGGTTAACAAAGCATTGGGTAAAAATCTTAGTTTGTTATTTTCTGGTAAAGGTTCTTTTTCATAAACATCCAATCCAGCACCTGCAATCACATTTGTAGATAAGGCAATGATCAAGTCGTCTTCATTAACGATTGGACCCCTTGAGGTATTGATTAAAAAAGAAGTTTTTTTCATTTTATCTAGTTCTTTCAAAGTAATACAATCTTTGTATCTTTCACCCCCTTGAACATGAATTGACAAGAAATCAGAATTCTTAATTAAATCCTCTTTAGAACAAGGTAAAACATCTAGCTCTTTGCATTTATCAAGACTAAGATTTTCACTCCAAGCCA
>Ga0208624_1000698_pt1 | contig 16694 bp, 13 predicted proteins | sample Knorr_S23_td_DCM_FD_185607 | JGI IMG/M metagenome (GOLD analysis project Ga0208624, IMG submission 185607) | Marine microbial communities from Southern Atlantic Ocean transect - Knorr_S23_td_DCM_ad_71m_LV_A (SPAdes) (version 2) | ecosystem: Environmental > Aquatic > Marine > Oceanic | place...
GCAAATGACTTGGTGCCGTCAATGGGATCGATAATCCAGGTCATCTCGGCATCTGGATTTACGTCATCGAATTCCTCGCCTTTGATTCCGTGCTCTGGGTAGAGAACTTGAATCGCCTCACGAATCTCGCGTTCAGTTTCCCGGTCCGCGAAGGTTACAGGAGTGTCGTCTGATTTCGTCTCGACGACCAATTCTGGATTCCGATAGGCGGACAGAATCGTTTTCTGGGTTTCTACGCAGAGTTTGCGCGTAAATTCGTCGAATTCATCGAAGTGCATGTTCTTAGGATTCGAAGATTGCGCGTTCAATCCGGCGGCTTAAAGCTTTTTGCTGACGAGATGGAAACCTATTGGGATGCAATTCCGATTCACGTAATCGATTTCGAGGGCGGCCCGCAATGCGGGATCGTGGAGTTCGGAGTGGTTTCGATCAAGGGGACTACGATTGAATCTGTCGCCTCTCGACTTTGCCGTCCCATGAGAAAGGTCCCATTGCGAGAGCAATCCGTGCATGGAATCTCCTCCGAAATGACTGCGTCTAAATCCTCTTTCAAGGACGAGTGGGACCGCTTCGCCGCTCTGCGGGAGTCGGGCCCTATGGCCGCCCACTTTGCCTCTGCGGAAAGCTCGATGCTAAAGTCGGTGTTTCCCTATCCGCGGAGTTCTCCTAGCTGGCTTGACGACGGTAAGCGAGTGGTCAGTTGGGGGCCATGGATAGATACCGGTGTCCTATACCGTGGCTTAGAATACGACAACGAGTCGAACAAATTGCAGGATCTCATAGGGAGATACAGTCTCCAGGAAGAACTGGATAAACTGGGAGCTGCCTATTGCCCGGAGGAAAGAAAAGGTTACCATTGCGCTTTATACGACGCTATTGCCTCCGCTTTGCTATTGATAAATTACTGTCAGAATCTCTCGGATGAAACCGTTTCTTTGACAAGACTGATTGCCCGAAGCCAGGGGAATCCCGCTAAGCGGCAAGAGCTTGAGCAAAGGGAATTGTTCTAGTCCTTATGATATCTAGAACGATTAAGAATGGTGAAATCGCTTTAATCGGCTTACAGCCTTTCTAGCTCTTCTTCCTTACCCTGTAGCTGGTCCGTGAGCTGATTCCATTCTTCGTACAGCGATTCAAGGGTTTGCCGGTCTTGGTCGTGTTTGACCATACTCTCCTTGGCTTCCGGCAGCTTGAAATATTCAGGATCCGACATCTTTGATTCTAGTTCCTGCTGGCTGAGTTCGATGTCTGCAATGCGCTTCTCTATGGAATCATGCCGTTTGCGAATGGGGCTGAGCTCAGCGACCAGAGCAGCCCGAGCTCGACGTCTTTGTTTCGGTGTCAGTCGAGTGTCCCCGGCGGTCTGTGGCTTTTCGGGTTCCTTAACCGACGTGGTGGAGTCGCTACCAATTCTACTTTCTAAGTGCTCCAGGTAATCGGATACATTTCCTGGATATAGCGAAAGGCCATCTTTGCGTATTTCGAGAGTTTTCGTGACAATGCTGTCCATAAAAGACCTGTTGTGAGAGACGATCAGAAAAGCGCCATCGTAGGGTGACAGCGCTCTTTGAAGAGCGTCTTGCGAGCGTATGTCCAAATGGTTCGTGGGCTCGTCCAGAATGAGGAAATTAGCCTTTTTGGTTAGGATTTTAGCGAGAGCCAGTCGATTGCGCTCCCCTCCGGAAAGAACGTGCGTTTTTTTGAATACATCGTCGCCATGAAAGAGAAATGCTCCCAGGGCCGTTCTCAATTGAGTCGTGTTTTGTCCGGACTCGCTGCTTTCAAGAGTCTCCAATACGGAAAGATTGGGATCGAGTTCTTCCGCTTGATGTTGGGCGAAATAGGCGATCAAAGTATTGGGGCCTAACTCCCGACTACCCCCTTGAAACGGTTCGATCCCGGCAACGATTTTGGCTAGTGTCGATTTCCCGGAACCATTGACCCCAACCACCGCGATCCGGTCTCCGCGCTCGATGCGGATGGATGCTTTTTTGAATACCTTGAGGTTTCCAAATGATTTCTCTATGTTCTCTAGCTCGATGACTGTTTGTCCGCTTCGCGGGGAGGGGGGAAATGTGAAGGCGATTGCTTCCTCCTCACTCTCAATCTCGATGCGCTCAATCTTGTCCAGAGCTTTGATCCGGCTTTGCACCTGGCTTGCTTTGGAGGCTTTGTAGCGAAAACGCTCTATGAAGCGCTCGGTGCGCTCGATCTCCTTTTGCTGGTTTTTGAAGGACCGGACGAGCTGTTCCCTACGGGTTTGGCTTTGTTCGAGATATTGAGTGTAGCTGCCTTGATAGATGTTCAAGGAACCTTGGGTCAGTTCAAAAGTTCGTTGGCAAATCTCATCGAGGAAAGCTCGGTCGTGGGACACCATGAGAATCGCTCCTTCATAGCGTTTGAGATATCTCTCAAGCCAACGTTGCGAGGTGATATCCAAATGGTTGGTAGGCTCGTCGAGCAAGAGCAGCGAAGGCGCTGCTAGTAGCAATTTGGCGAGGGCGATCCGCATTTGCCAGCCGCCGCTGAATTCGTCGGTTGATCGACGCATATCCGGTTGGGAGAACCCTAGGCCATGCAAAACGGATTCGATGAGTGAAGGCAGCTTTTCGATGTCGTGCTGCTCAAGCATACGTTCCCAGCCGCCGATCTCTTCGAGCAGTTTTTGGTAAGTATCCGAATCAGTCTGCAAAGATTGCAATTCGGCGGCTGCTCTTTCGATCTTACCTTTTAGACCAAGGATATCGGAAAACGCGGACTCGGCCTCGCTGTAAAGCGCCTTGCCGGAGGCGACGATGCCATCTTGGGGCAGATAGCCAATAGTGACGTGATTCGCTTTGTCGATTGAACCGTCATCAGGAGTTTCCTCCCCCGCGAGTATATTAAGCAGCGTTGTTTTGCCCGCCCCGTTGGAGCCAACGAGTCCGATCCGATCGTCCGGTCCAATGCTCGCGCTGGCATCCCGAAAAATGAACCGCTCGCCGTATTGCAGCTTTAGGTTTCTGAGGAAAATCATATTCCGATTCGGTCAAAGGCTTTAGGAGATCTCTCGCATCCGTCAATTCCTTGGATGAATAAGAGCCCCAAACGACCCGCCTTGCGTCAGGCCCATTTGGGCCGAAACGACACACATTCTGATTTATTAGACAGCCTCTTAATCCGCTATGGCCTTTTGGAAAGCTTCCCATGGAAGGGTAGCGCAGCGAATTCGGCTAGTGAAAGCTTTAACGCCTGATAGAGCTTGAAGCGAGTCATCCTTATCGAATATGTCCGACTCGGGTGCGTTCAGAAATGCGATTAGGGCTTCGGCGAGCGATACGGCGCAGAGACAATCAGAACCGGCAATTCGAGTTGTCAGCATCGATGCAGAAGCTCTGCAGATAGAGCAACACTGAGCTTCAAAACTGGCTTCCTCGATTCGGTCGCCGCTCACTGAGAGGTAAATCGTCACCACGTCTCCGCATAGTGGATTCTTGAGTTCGCTTCGCCTATTGGCTCCTTCGATAGCGTAGTTATTTTTTGGATTGCGACTCTGCTCTAACAGGGTTTCGCGATACAATGATTGCAGATCGGCACGCATGATCTGACTATCCGAAAAGAGCTCTGACTTTGGCTAGCGAATCGACAAGAGCATCAATATCATCACTGTTGTTGTAAAAGGCGATAGAAGCGCGGGCGGTGGCCGATATGCCAAATCGATTCATTAGCGGTTCGCAACAGTGATGACCCGTTCGAATAGCCACCCCCTCGGTGTCCAGTATGGTGCCGATGTCGTGGGGGTGGGCGTTCTCCATAATGAAGGAGATAGCTCCCGATCGATGGTCGGGATTCCCAACGATTTCTACGCCTTGGCAACTCCTTAATCTATTGACAGCGTATTCAATAAGTTGCGATTCGTATCCACATATGGTCTCTCTTCCGATCGATTCAATATAGTCGAGCGCGGCCCCTAGGCCAATCGCCCCGGCGATGTGAGGCGTGCCCGCTTCAAATCGGGATGGAGGCTCCTTGAAGGCAGTGCCATCGAATTTAACATGGGATATCATGTCGCCACCACCTTGATACGGACGCATCTTGTCGAGCAAAGACCTTTTGCCATACAAGCCGCCAATTCCGGTGGGGCCAAACATCTTGTGGCCTGAGAACACAGCGAAATCGCAGCCCATAGATTGAACGTCGAGAGGCATGTGTTGGATGGATTGGGCGCAGTCAATCAATGTGGCGATTCCATTTTCGCGAGCCTTCGCAATAATCGCCTCGATAGGGTTAACGGTTCCGATCGCATTGGAGACGTGCACGATCGCCACCAGTTTCGTTTTCGGGCCCATCATGGAAAGGCAGGTATCGAGTTCGAGATTGCCACTGTCGTCAATTGGAGCGACCCGTAATCGCCCGCCGGTTCGTTCGGCCAAGAGTTGCCAAGGAACGATATTGGCGTGATGCTCCATGTGGGAAATCAGGATTTCTTCCCCAGGCTTGATTAGGGGCTCCAAAAAGGAGTGAGCGATCAAGTTGACCGATTCAGTTGCCCCGCGGGTGAATATAATCTCGGACTCGTCGCCAGCGTTGAGGTATTGGGCTAGTTTTTTCCGGGCAGCTTCGTACGCCGCCGTTGCCTCAGTACTCAGTAAATGGACTCCCCTATGAATATTGGCGTTCTCATGCGAGTAGTAGCGATTGATTGAGTCGATGACCGACTGCGGTTTTTGAGTTGAAGCGGCGTTGTCCAGATAGATCAGCGGCTTGCCATTGACCGTTCTACTAAGTATAGGAAAATCGTCCCTAGCTCGCTTGAGAACGTCAGGTGTTGCTGGTGGCGTTAGGTTTTCAATCATTTGCCTAAAAGATAGCTTGTTGATCGTCTGCCACATCGCATTTGCAAGTCGGCAGATTCGTTCAGCGTATAGACAGCCGGGATATCATCGGGGTCCGTAGAGTCGAATAAAATTGGATTCATAAGCAATTCAACGGCTTCCTCGAGGGATAGAGAATTTATTTACGGAGAGCTTGCTTCGTCAGTCGGGCCTCATCATATACGCCAAATGCCTTTTAACGGACTTGGCCTCTCAGATTCATTGCTCAAAACTCTAGACGAGCTAGGTTTCGAAAAGCCGACCCCTGTTCAGGAAAAGTCGATCCCTTTGATACTCAAGGGGAAAGACATAATTGCTTCGGCTCAGACCGGTACCGGAAAGACCGCGGCCTTCGGGCTTCCCACCTTGGATAGACTAGAGCCTGGCAAGCGAATCCAGTGCCTGATTCTCGAGCCGACTCGCGAGTTGGCCCAACAGGTGGAAGAGGCGCTCAAAAGCTACTCCAAATACTTGGACACGCGGATCGGCGTGGTTTATGGAGGCGTGAAGTATGGCCGGCAACGCGATATGCTGGAAAAAGGCGTTGATATTCTGGTGGCCACACCGGGACGCCTGCTCGACCACATAGGGCAAAAAACGATTTCTCTTAAGAATGTTCAGGTACTGATTCTCGATGAGGTCGATCGCATGTTGGACATGGGGTTTTTGCCGGACGTGAGCCGCTTGATAAAGATGTGCCCCAAGGACAGGCAGACGCTTTTCTTTTCCGCCACCCTCCCGAACGCGATTCAAACGATGATGAAGTGGGTCCTCAAAGATCCGGAAATCGTGGAAATCGGCAGAAATCGATCGGCTGCGGAAACCGTGACGCACGCCTTTTATCCGGTGGTCGAGCAACAGAAGTACAAGTTGTTGATCGCTCTGCTCGAGAAGACTCACTTCGAAAGCGTTCTAATCTTCACCCGTACCAAGCTAAACGCCGACTTCATCTCCCGCCGGCTGGAGAAATTGAATCATTCGGTAGCAGTATTGCATTCAGATCGCTCGCAAAGCGAACGGAATGCCGCCTTGAAAGGATTCAAGGATGGGAAGTACGAGGTGCTCGTAGCTACGGATATTGCGGCTAGAGGCCTGGACATCGCAGGCGTTACTCATGTAGTTAACTACGACGTTCCTCTTAATGCCGAAGATTACGTACACCGGATCGGGCGTACCGGTAGGGCGGAAAGAGAAGGGGATGCCTTCACGCTTCTCACCGAAGACGAGTTGAAAAACGCGGCCGGCATCGAGCATTTTGTTGGCCAGAAAATCGATAGAAAGAAAATCGAAGGCTTCGACTACACTTTCTCGGCCTTGTTCGAGGCGGAAGAGAAGATGGCCTCCAGGAAGGCTAAAAGCCGGGCCTATGGTCGACTCTCTCGCTAAGTGATACTATTTCCTCAAATCTAGGATGGGCAGTCCAACCGCTCGATAACAGCGTTCGCGGATTTGGTAGAGGGCGTCTCTCAACTCCTAGTATTCCGCCTCTCCGCCTTCTTCTTCCGAATCTCCATCGTCTCCATCGACTTCGACAATTCGAGCCACTCCGAGCAATTGATCCCCTTCGTTCAGGTTGATGCAGCGAACACCTTTGGTTGCTCTACCGATGACGCTAATGTCCGCTACGCGAGTGCGAACCGCTTGCCCATTCTTTGTCAGCATCATCATTTCATCGGTATCGAAGACCGTCAATGCACCCGATACACCGGTCGTTCTGGCAGCTATTACGCCGCTCCCTCCGCGCTTTTGTACCGGATACTCCTCGAACTTCGTGCGTTTTCCTTGCCCGTTCAAACCGCAGATGAGGAGGGTTCCCTCGGGGTTTACGACTTCCATGGCCTTGGCTTCATCACCTTCTGCCAGTCTGATTCCGCGTACGCCGCGAGTGGCTCGGCCTTGATCGCGAAGATCGGTCTCCGAGAAGCGAATGGCCTTCCCTTTCAAGGAAATGATAACCAGGTCATCTTCGCCGCCCGTCAACTTCGCCGAAATCAGGTCATCGCCCTCATCGATATTTATGCCGATGATCCCGCCTTTTCGGAAATTGCGATAGTCGTTGAGGTTGGTCTTCTTGACCACGCCGTTTTTTGTGCACATGACGAGATGGAGAGTGTCCACGATTTCCTTCAGGCAAATCATGGCTGCGATCTTCTCGTCTGCCTGTAATTGCAGCACACGAGCGATCGAGCGGCCTTTCGAGGTTCGGGAACCTTCCGGAATCTCGTATACTTTTTCCACATACACGCGACCGTTGTTCATCACGAAGAATATATAGTCGTGAGTATTGGCCGTAAAAATGTGCTCGATGAAATCCTCGTCGTAAGTGTTGCCTCCTTGAACCCCTTTGCCACCCCGCTTTTGAGTCCGGTATTCGCTGTCGCTGGTTCTCTTGATGAATCCCTTGTGCGATACGGTGATGAAGCAGCCTTCCCGCGGGGTCATGTCGGCCTTTGAAATATCGCCCGCGTAGGGGACAATCTCACTCTTCCGCGGCGAAGAATACTTTTCCTTCAGTTCTTGCAGCTCGGTTTTAATCAATCCGAGAAGTTTCTGTTCGCTCTCCAGAATGCTACGGAGCTCTTCGATTAGCTTAATCAGCTCCCCATATTCCTCCTCGATCTTTTCCCGTTCCATGCCGGTAAGCTGATAGAGACGTAGGTCGAGGATGGCGGCCACTTGCCGATCGGATAGCGGGTACTTGCCTTGGAGCCTTTCCTTGGCTTCATCCCGATTGGCGGATGAACGAATGATTTTTATGAAATCGTCGAGATTGTCCAAGGCGATTTTGTAGCCTTCTAGGATGTGGGCCCGGTCTTCCGCTTTCTTGAGTCTAAAAGCGGTTCGCCGGTAGACTACCTCACGGCGATGATCAATGTAGCAATTGATCAGCTCCTTTATGTTCATCTGCTTGGGCCGACGATTGTCCAGGGCCAGGAGATTTACGCCGAAGCTGCTTTCCAGGGCTGTCTTCTTGAACAGCTTGGACATGACCACCTCGGGGAATTCGCCGCGTTTCAAATCGATTACGATGCGAGTATTCTCGTCCGACTCGTCGCGTAGGTCGCTGATGCCTTCGATTTCCTTGGAGGATACGAGCTCGGCTATCTTGGTGACTAGCGTGGCTCGATTGACGTTGTATGGAATATCGGATACGACGAGACGTTCACGGTCGTTATCCATTTCTTCCGATTGGACGATGCCACGCATGCGAACGATACCGCGTCCGGTGCGCATGTATTCGTCGATTCCCTTGGTGCCAACGATCTGTCCACCTGTTGGAAAATCCGGGCCCTTTATGTGGGTCGTGAGCTCGTCTATCTCAATATTGGGATTGTCGATCTGAGCGCAAATTCCATCGATGAGCTCATCGAGATTGTGAGGCGGTATATTGGTAGCCATCCCCACCGCGATCCCGGTCGAACCGTTCATCAGCAAGTTTGGCAACCCTGCGGGCAAGACGTCCGGTTCGGTCGTGCTCTCTTTATAGTTGGCGATAAAATCGACTGTATGCTCGTCTATATGACGAAGGAGGTCTTCGGCCAAATTAGTTAGGCGACACTCCGTGTAACGATAAGCGGCAGGAGCATCCCCGTCAACAGAACCGAAATTTCCTTGCGGGTCGATCAGCGGGTAGCGCATCACCCAACGCTGGGCCATGCGGACCAGGGTGTCGTAGACTGAGCTGTCGCCATGGGGGTGGTAGTTCTTTAGTACTTCGCCGACAACCCCAGCGCATTTGTCAAAGGAGCGATTGTGGAGCAGGCCTTCGCGCAGCATGGCGTAGAGAATACGCCGTTGCACGGGTTTTAATCCGTCTCGAGCATCGGGTAGAGCTCGGCTTACGATCACCGACATCGAATAATCGATGTAGGCCGTCGACATGATTTCGGTGATGCTAGCGGAGGATATGCGTTCTGGAGATTGATCCATTTACTTGCTAAAAATTATTTGTGGGGAGGTGGAAATGCTTGCGTGTCTAAAATTCGGATACGGACTATTCTTGTAATCGAATCTGATGTTTGGGAGAACCCGCCATCAGACGTCGAGGTAGGAGACATTCAGGGCATTGTCCTCGATAAACTCTCTCCGAGGAGCCACTTCTTCTCCCATCAGAATGGTGAACATCTCGTCGGCTTTCGCGGCATCGTTGATATTCACCTTGAGGAGACGCCGTTTCGCTGGATCCATCGTCGTTTCGAAAAGCTGCTTCGGATTCATTTCGCCCAAGCCCTTGTAGCGTTGGATGTTAAGCCCCTTGCGGCCCAGAAGGCGAATTTGACGAAGGATCTCCATGTTGGAGTGAATATCAATGGAAGCCTCGTTTTTCTGCCCTTCGTTTTCCCGGATTGAATAAATGGGTTCATCGGATGGGAGGAAGTGCGACAAATCCAGGCCGATATCCTCGATCTCGCGCAGCAGCTTGGACATTTCGTTGGCTTCGAAAATCTCGAAAAGCGAGATTCGCTTGGATACTCCAGCTTCGGTGTCTTGGATGGTTACGGTAGCCGAATCGCTGTCGAAATCTTCGGCCCCGAGCCCGATTTCATCAACGAAATTGGCTCGATCACTTTCGGAGCGCAGGAATCGAAAGGTCTCCTCGTTCCCCTCGCGAATACGAGCCAGATATCTTGGCAAGCTGTGATCTTCTTTTGAGTACTGCTCTAGATATTCGGCGATTGAAGCTCCGTAACGTGTAACAGAACCGCCGATACGTTCAAGCTGGGCGAAAATTTCCACGATGTGATCCAGTTGCTCGGAATTGAAGGAATGTCCGTCATCGAGGCGGATCATGGAAACGTCCTCGGAACCAAGCCCAAGGAGCATGCGGTTGAGCTCCTCGTCATTGTCGACATACTGCTCTCGTCGCTTTCGCTTGATCTTATAGAGAGGCGGCTGGGCGATATATACATACCCGGTTTCTATCAGCTCTGTCATTTGCCGATAGAGGAAGGTGAGCAAGAGAGTACGGATGTGAGAGCCATCCACATCAGCATCGGTCATGATGATGATCTTGTGGTAGCGGGCCTTTTCGATGTTGAAGCCGCCATCGCCCTCGACATCTCCGATACCGCAGCCAATGGCCGTAATCATAGTACGGATTTCGTTATTGGATAGGACCTTGTCGATACGGGCTTTCTCGGAATTGATGAGCTTTCCACGAAGGGGGAGAATGGCTTGGGTGTGCCGATCACGCCCTTGCTTGGCGGAGCCGCCGGCCGAGTCTCCCTCGACAATGTAGAGCTCGCTTTCCTCTGGCTTTCGCGACGAGCAGTCGGCCAATTTGCCAGGCAAGCCCCCACCAGAGAGGGCAGATTTGCGAACGGTTTCCCGGGCCTTTCGAGCGGCCTCGCGAGCCCTGGCGGCGTTGAGGCACTTGTCGATGAGCCGTTTAGCCAATTTGGGATCAGTTTCGAAGGCGTACTTCAAGCGTTCGCCAACAATCTTTTGAACGATGCCATCGACTTCCGAGTTGGACAGCTTGGTCTTTGTCTGCCCTTCGAATCGCGGTTCTGGAACCTTAACGGAGACGACCGCTACTAGTCCTTCGCGAGCATCGTCACCAGTGATGGAGGGATCCTTTTCCTTGATGAGATTGTTGGCCCGGGCGAATTGATTGACCACCCGTGTGAGGGCTGTGCGAAAGCCTGATAGGTGAGTGCCTCCTTCGATATTGAAGATGGAATTGGCGTAGGCGAACAGCTGCTCGTTGTAGGAATCGTTGTACTGGAGCGAAACGTCGACGCCCGTTTCCGGACCTTCAGGATCGTCCGGATTAGGAACGACGTCACCGAAGGATATCGGGTCCTCGTGCAAAACGTTCTTGGAGCGATTGAGGAATCGAATGTACTCGGATATGCCTTCGTTGAACTGGAAGTGCTCGCTTTTGTTGGAGCGCTCGTCATCGAGCGTAATGCTGACTCCCGGGTTCAGGAATGATAGTTCCCGCAAGCGCTTGGCGAGGATGTCGTACTGGAAAGTTCGCGTCTCGGTGAAGATCTCCGGGTCCGGCTTGAAGCTGATTTTGGTGCCGGACTTCTTGGTTTGGCCGATGATACTGAGCTTGCTGATCGTTTTGCCCTGGCTGAAGCGCATCTGGTGGATCTTGCCGTCTTTGCGTACCTCGGCCTCGAACCATTCAGATACGGCGTTGACGCACTTGGCTCCGACTCCGTGTAATCCACCGGATACTTGGTAGGCGCCTTTTCCGAACTTGCCCCCCGCATGTAGGTTGGTGAGCACCAGCTCCAGGGCGGGCATGTTGTACTTTGGGTGGATGTCGACCGGGATACCTCGCCCATCGTCCTCGACCGAGCAAGAGCCATCCAAATGGATGGAGACCTTGATCTCTTTACAGAAGCCGGCAAGAGCCTCGTCGATAGAGTTGTCGACCACTTCGAACACGCAGTGATGAAGGCCGCGCTCGTTCGTATCCCCGATGTACATGTCCGGGCGTTTTCGAACGCCCTCCAAGCCTTCTAGCTTCTGGATTTTCGAGGCATCGTAGTCCTTTGCCCCATCGTGATTTGCGGGATTGTTTTCAGTGTCGCTCTGAGGATCCATATAGTCAAATTAGTCAATTTAAGCCTTCGCAAATCGCGGGTGCGATCACAACCTTTTTCTACGCCCTTTTCCCAAGCATTTTGGGCTTGGATTTACGAATATCGGCGAGGATCAAAGCGCGCCATTGAAACGTTTAGATTACGGTGGGCAAGGCCTTTTTGACCGATCGGAAAATGGATCCAGAAAGGTGGGGCAGGCGACAATTTCTAGAAGCATTTTTTCCTCGCTCGCTGAGGCCTCGATCGCTAGCTTGGAATCTGTTAATGAAGCTGACGGTGAAGCTAGACTACGCCTGTCGGGCCATGACTCAGTTAGCGAAGCGATACGAGCGTGGCCTGGTTTCCAGCATAGACCAAGTGGCTGAAGCCGAGGAGATTCCAGCAAAGTATCTGGCCCAGATATTGAGCGATCTGCGGCAAGGCGGGCTCGTCGAGAGTCGTCGAGGGAAGCAAGGGGGCTACTTGCTGTCCAAGGAGCCGAAGGCCATTTCGCTGCTGGATATCGTTTCTATTGTGGAGGGCGATTGGTCTGGCGAGAGCGCCCGGGTCGGAGGCGATTCGGGAGAAGCGGTGGAAGCGGCCTGGAAAGAGCTTTGGCGACAATTCGAGCGGGGTGCCGAATTGGTGAGCCTGGCCGATCTGGCTGCCCGCGAGCCCAAGGCGATGTATTACATTTAGGATAAGCTGCTGATGCTCCTTGACGGGGTCCGGATTACCGCCTCCAATCGATCGTCTTTTATGGGCGATAATGGCACCACGAGTTTGTTGATCCTTCAGGATCGGGAAATGAATCTAGAGCGTATCGAGCGATCGCTTGAATCCTTACCCCGCGAAAGGGAATCGATCCAAAAGAAGATCGCGGCCTTCGAGTTGGAGATTGAGGCGGGGAAGCAGCGAATCAAGGAGATGGAGGTGCGTGGCAAGGCCATCGAAACCGAGATGGGCGAGGTCGAGAACCAGGCTCTCAAGTATAAGAGCCAGCAGCTCGAGGTTAAGAAGAACGAGGAATACACGGCCCTGACCCACGAGATCGAGCTGGCGGAGGCCAAGGTTTCCAGTCTGGAAGAAACCGAGCTAGAGCTTTTGTACAAGCTCGACGATGCCCGTGAAACCCAGGCCGAGGACGAAGCCGAGATCAAGGAGAAGATCGAGATGGAGTCGCGAGCCCTGAAAAGGCTGGACGAAAAAGAGATCAATTTGAAGAGCGAGATCGACGCGGCTTGCGAAGCTGTGGGCGAAGCCGAATCCCAGGTCGAAAAACTCCCCCTATCCATCTACCGCCGGGTTGCCCGCGGTCTGAAATACCCGATTATCGTTCCATTGCGGGATGCCAAGTGCCAAGGCTGCCACATGCGCGTATCGGCCACCGTCGAGGTGGAGGCGCGCAAGGCAAAAGAAATAACGACTTGCGACAATTGCGGACGCATCGTTTATTGGGACGCCTAGCTTCGGAGCCACGCGTTCGCTCCGCCGTTCTTTATTGATGCAAATCCGTTTTGATAGCGGAGAGGAAAGTCCGGACGTCACAGGGCAGGATTCCTCGCGAAAGCGAGGGAGGCCCGCTTCAAGGCGGGTCGACGGATAGCGCCACAGAAAATACACCGCCCACCTTCGCCAAGGCTTCTGCGGGCAGGCCCCCGTTTAGGGGATCTGTTTGGTGAAGGAGGTAAGGGTGAAATGGTGGGGTAAGAGCCCACCGCCGCTCCGAGCAATCGGGCGGGCAGGGCAAGCCCAATCCGGCGCAAGACAAAATAGGGGGCAGAGCGGCCCGCTCGCCAATGCCCCGGGTATGTCGCGCCTTTTTCGAAAGGGGCTCGCGGTTCGCGAGTCAGATAAATGAACGCGGTTCCGCCTCGGCGGTCCACAGAATCCGGCTTATCGGCTCCGGAGCTAGAACCTTCCTCGACTCAAGATTTAGAAATACGGGAAATCGCTACAGTAAAGTAGCATTCATCTGTTGTTAGATTGAATGGAGTTCATTGACTTTGGGCTCTATCTTTCAATCCAACGGTATGAGTGGCACAGATAGCAAGTTTGGCCAATTAACAAAAAATCCAGCATCCAGAGCATCCAGAGCGGTCGGAGGGAAGGATGGCCTCGCTCTGATGGAGGTGATGATCGCCACGTTTCTAGTGTTGATTGTCTTCGCCGGTGGTTTCGGAGCGCTAGCTCAGGGAAGCAGGCTGATCGAGATTTCTAGGGATGAAACACGTGCCTCCCAGTTCCTGCAAAGCGAAGTAGAAGATATTCGTACATACAATTGGGATTCTCTGATCACTTTGCCGATCGAAGCGAAGTATTTCCCCGAGTCTAGCTTTACGGACGCCTACGCTACTCGCTACACAGTAAAACGGCTGATCGATACTCGCTCGAGCACGCAGAAGCTAGTAACCGTGCAGGTCGCTTGGATGGACAACAGCGGTACGGGTCACTTGCGAGAGTACAAAACAGTGGTTTCGAAAGATGGCCTTTATGATTTCTATTACCGCTCATTTTGACGATCATGGAAGCCGCTAAAAATAGGATGCCGAAGTTGTCTTGGTCGCGTAGACCGTCAGGTTTTACGCTGGTTGAAATAATGATCGGCATGGTTCTCGCGGGATTGCTGCTAGCTGGGGTTTCGTTAACCTTAAATATGTGGGCCCGCAGTTCCATGAGCCTTGGCAACTATGCTGATATGAGTGGCAACTAGCGTAGGGCTTTGGATATTTTCGCATACGACGTTCGCCACGCTAAGAATGTTTCGGCATCGACCTCGTCGACTTTCGCTTTCACAGCGTACGGTACCAGCAATTCAATAGTGAATGTAACGTATTCATTCGATGCTGACGCGAACACGCTGATTCGAAACTACGGTGGGGTATCACCTATCACAATAGACGATGTAGAACAATTTGGATTTTCTTAATTGGATATGAATCGGTCGGGAACGACCGATGCCTTGTCGGTCAAGGTTGCGCAAATCGAAGCAGTACTGCTTAAGGAAGTGCTCAATCTCAACAACACAGACGAAATCATATCCGCTCGCTTCATGTTGAGAAATCGGCGGGTGAGCGCGTAAAAGTCTATATCGCTGCCGTGAGAAATCTAAACAGACTAGAGAAGCGAGGATCCGTCATTCGCCTGTGCCGCCTGGTTACCGCAGGCAAATTCCCCAGTATAATGCCTTGACACGGGCGCGAATCGGCCGAATATCCGCCCCTCTTATGGCCAATACCAAGTCAGCTCTCAAGAATCACCGTAAGACTATTGCCCGTACGCTCCGCAATGGTTCTCAGAAATCACGACTGAAAACCTTGGCGAAAAAAGTTAAAGCTCTGGCGGAGCAGGAAGACAAGGAAGCCTTGAAAGCTGCAGCCATTGAGTACGTGTCCGCTATGGACCGGGCAGCCAAGCGCAATTTGGTCCACCGCAATAAGGCCAACCGTGCCAAGTCCTCTATTGCCAAGCTGCTTGCTGCTTAGATTTAGACTTTTCCCCTCCTATCCATGAGCTCCCGCGCTTCGGCGATTGGGGGCTCTTTTTTATCCAGCATGTCCGAAACGACCTCATTCATTTCCTTTCCCGAGCGATACTTAGGCGAGCGGCCAATCAAGTTTCCCTTGCTGGTGGACGATCCGGGATACTTTGCCATCAATAAGCCGGCGGGCTTGGCCTGCTTCCAGCACGATTGTAATCAGGGCAAGCCGGACATTTCCATGGCCCTTCGCAGGGAACTGCTGAACGAGAAGCCGCAGCTTAGCAAGCTAGGTATCGAAGGCCTGTTTCGGGCATACAAACTGGATGCCGAACTAAGCGGCGTTTTGCTCTACGCGAAGACACCCGAGTGGGAAGAGATTCTTAAGAATGCAGCGGGCTCGTCTCAGCTGACTTACCGTTTCCATCTGCTCGCTAGCTTCGGTGGACAGGAGCAATCTTTCGACTGCGATTTGCCTATCGCCTTTCATACTAATGGCAAGGGAATGGTTGTGTCCCACCGGACGGGCAAGAAGTGCCTCACTCGATTTCGCTTTTTACGGGCTTATGGCTCCTACGGTTTATGGGAAGCGGAGACCAGAGATCTGCGTCCGCATCAGATTCGTGTCCATGCAGCGGAGCTCGGATTGAAGATTACAGGAGAGAATCTTTATGCTCGAGGCGACCGCATTTACCTATCGCGAATCAAACGGGATTACCGGCCCGGCGGCCAGGAAGAGTCTCCCATTTACGAAGGGCTTTGCCTTCATTTGATATCGGTAGAGTTCGATATTCCCGAAAAGGAGCTCCTGCCCATTCAAGCCCCCCTGCCAAAGGGCTTCCATACCTTGTTGAAAGCTCTCGACAGGCACGGGCGCAGGTCTCGGCGGTAGAGCAAGACGAGGTTCTCGTTTTCAACACACTGTAGGGGCGTCCCCCGCTCTGCGGGACCGCGATTCGTTTAATTTACATCCGAGAGCAATCGAAGTCCCGCTCCCGTTAAATCAAATCTGCACTTGATTCTATGCCTTTTATCCCCGATGGGGGCACCTATTTCCTGAACCACGCTCGTGCTTCGCTGCTTGGCTCTTCCGTTTCCGTTGAGCTACGCCGAGACAAGTCGAGGCAAATAGTTGTCTTGTGGGCCTCAACTGCGCCTCGTCGAGACAATAGGCTGAACTATACAACGTGGATTCGATGGGATCGGCACGACGAATGCACGCAATAGACGCTCGTTGGATGGCTATCTGCTGGTTTTAAAATTGGTTGTCGACGGACTGTGTTCAGCTGCCAGAGTCTCATCTGCATAGTTTTCTGAGCCCATCCTCCAAGGGGCAAGAATCCTTAATTTCTTCTTTACAGCAAAGCAGGCAGCGATCACCGTCTCGAGCTTTTCTAAATTTTGAAGCAGTAGTCTATGGGTAATCTAAAGAAGAAACGCCGTCATAAGATGTCGAAGCACAAACGTCGCAAGCGCTTGAAGTCGAATCGCCATAAGAAGAAGGACTACTAGGCGCCTACGGGGCCTAGCTTGGCGTTAGCTAGTGTAAAATAGGCCTTATTTCGCTACCCAGAATGCGGTAGCGTCAACCTAGACTTTCAAAAGCTCGGATCCCGAAAGGGAACCGGGCTTTTTTATAGCTGGAAGATCGTCTCTTCTGGCATGGTGATAGGCTAATTGTTTAGATAGGTTGGTGCCCTTAATCCTTTCTGTTAAAAACCCAAGGAATTGGTTTGGGTTTCATGCTGAAATTCGAATTTGGGGGATCGAATCGACGCAAATTTAGCAGATTTGTGAACTAATAGAGCTTAGGGGTATGCGGTA
>Ga0208624_1000699_pt1 | contig 16677 bp, 17 predicted proteins | sample Knorr_S23_td_DCM_FD_185607 | JGI IMG/M metagenome (GOLD analysis project Ga0208624, IMG submission 185607) | Marine microbial communities from Southern Atlantic Ocean transect - Knorr_S23_td_DCM_ad_71m_LV_A (SPAdes) (version 2) | ecosystem: Environmental > Aquatic > Marine > Oceanic | place...
GTATTTAGAAATTAATGATGATATTTCTTTTAAAATCGAAAGATTCGATTATGATTTTCAAAAAACAATAGATTTGCTAAATGATCGAAAACCACCTTTTTATAAAAATTTAGTTCAAACTATTAAGTTTGCTGAAATTAGAAATAATCAACTTTAACTGTTAATTATTTAATTTTAATATGATTTATTTAGATTATTGTTCTACTACTCCTTTACACAATTTAGTAATAGAAAAAATGAGAAAAATTGATGGTGAAGTATTTGGAAATCCCTCAAGTATTCATCAATTTGGACAAAAGGCTAAAGCAATAATAGAGTCATCTAGGAAAGATATAGCAAGTATTTTTGATTGTTCATCAAATGAAATTATTTTCACAAGTAGCGGGACTGAGGCAAACAATTTAGTCTTATGGGATGTTTTTCAAAAAGGTGGAAAACATATAATTATTTCTGATATTGAACATCCCTGTATATCAAAAACGTGTTCTATTTTAGAAAAATTTGGAGTAAAAATTAGTAAAATTCCAGTAAATAAAAATGGAATAATAAGAATATCAGAATTAAAAAAATCAATTAATAAAAATACTTCTTTAGTTTCAATTATGTCCGTTAATAATGAGATTGGAACTATTCAACCAATTGAAGAAATAATTGAAATATGTAATCATAATAAAATATTATTTCACACAGATGCGATACAGGCTTTTGGAAAAATCGATTTAAACTATAAAAAATATAAACCACACATGGCATCATTTTCTGCTCATAAAATATATGGTCCCAAGGGAGTTGGTGCATTATATATTAAAAAGGGAATTAAATTAAATCCGTTGATATATGGTGGTTCTCAAGAGATGCAAGTTAGAGCAGGAACTGAAAATTTATCAGGAATTGCTGGATTTGCAGTTGCTTCCAAACTGGCAAATGAAAACTTAAAAAATAACTTTATTAAATTGAATGAATTAAGTAATAAACTAAAAAAAGCTATTTTTTTAAATATTAATAATGTAAAAATTTTATGCAACGATTCTGATCAGATTCCTGGGTTTATATCATTGAAGCTATCAGGTGTAAATGCAAATGATTTATTGATTAAATTAGATATAGATGGCTTTGGAATTTCAACTGGAGCAGCTTGTTCCTCTGGTGTAAATAAAACTTCTTCCGTTTTAAAAGCAATTGGATTAGATGCAAAATCTGCTTCTTCAGTGATTAGAATTTCACTTGGTAAATATACTAAAGAAACAGATTTAATTAGTTTTGTAGATTCTTTGAGCAAAAACGTAAAAATTATAAGAAATGAAAAAAAATAGAGTTTTAGTTGCAATGTCAGGTGGAGTTGATAGCTCTGTAAGTTTAATTAAAATTTTGGAAGCAGGATATGAACCCATTGGTGTAACTATGAAATTATGGGAAAGTCCACAGGGTGTTCCAGCAACAGATTCTTATTGTTGTTCTTTAGAATCAATAAATAACGCAAAAATTATTTGTCAAAAATATAATGTACCACATTATACATTAGATTTTAGGACTGATTTTAAAAAAAATGTTGTTGATTATTTAGTTAAGGAATATTTTAAAGGCAATACGCCTAACCCCTGTATTAATTGTAATAAGCATCTAAGATGGGGTAGCCTCATTGATCAAGCGAAAACTTTTGAAGCAGACTTCATAGCTACAGGTCATTATGCAGTAATTGAAAAAAATAAAAACTATGGCTATACAATCAATAAAGGAAAAGATAAAAACAAAGACCAATCATATGTGTTATGGAGTATAGATAAAAAATTATTAAATAAAACATTATTTCCTCTTGGTAATTTAACAAAAGAAGAAGTGAGAAAAATTGCATTTGAGCATGATTTAATCACTGCTGAAATTCCTGATAGCCAAGAATTATGTTTTTTACCAAATTCAGATTATCGTCAATTTTTAAAAGATTATGCTCCTAATAGATCTGCTAAAGAAAAAAAAGGAAATTTCATTCTTGATAATGGTGAGATTGTTGGAACTCATATGGGAATTTCGAATTATACAATTGGACAGAGAAGGAAACTTGGAATTAGTGGACCTGAACCAAGCTATGTAAAAAAAATTGATAAAAAAAATAATGTGATTCAAGTTTCAAAAAGAGAAAAAATGTTTTTCGAAAATTGTATTGTTAAAAACATTAATTTTTTAATTGATCCAAAACAATGGGAAAATGATTTGATTACAACATATATACGATATAATCATAGCGGGGTAGATAGTGAAATTCAATTCTTAGATCAAAAGACTATAAAAATAAAATTTAAATCTCCGCAATTTGCTGTAACCCCAGGACAGTCAGCGGTATTTTATAAAGATGATTTATTATTAGGTGGAGGAATCATTTCAAAATAATTAAGTTCATTAATGATTTTAAACTAACATTTTATTAAATTAATACATGAACAACTTTTATCTAATTTTCATTACCTCAATTTTATTTGTTTTTACATCAGACATAAATTGTCAGTACAGAACTAAAATTCCAACATCTAGTGTGATTGATACAAGAATCCAAAATGAAGGTGGAAATATTTTTAATTTTTTTAATTCCGATAATTTCTCCATGAATCATAGTTTTGGAATGAGTATGAATTCTTTTGGAGGTATATCTAAATCTTATGGTACCTATACAAATAATATGAACTTAAAATTCAATGACAAATTAATGTTGAAATCATTGATTTATTTTGTACAACCAAGTAATATTCGAAATCTTAACTCACCTATGATGAACAATCCATCAATTTATTATGATGCAAACTTGAATTATAAAATTTCTGAAAATATTATGTTTCAACTTTCATTGAGTTCTTCACCAAATTATTACAGATATAACCTAAGTCCATATATAAATTCATATGCTCGGTAATCATTTAAGTGTTAAAAAATAAAAAATCTTCCATAAAGAATTTTAATTTTTTTAGTTTTTTTACAGGATACAATATCTTTATTTTTATTTTATTTCTTATATCTTCAAGCTTTGTGATATCTATAATTGATAGACACTTAAGATTTGGAATTAAAATGGATTATAATTTTTCTAATACTCCTCCTGATTTAATTATTGATCCTATTAAGGAATATGAAAATTCTGAATTTAAAGACATAAGAGTTGAAGTCTTAAATGGTTGTGGGGAAAAAGGAATTGCTAAAAAATTTTCAGATTATTTAATCAATCAACATGTTGATGTTGTAAGATCTGAAAATACTCCTGATAATAATTTTGATTATGAAAAAACTCAATTAATTTTAAGAACTGAAGATTTTCAAGATATTGCAAGGATAGCTTCCTTATTAGATTTTAATCCAAAAGATTCCACAAAAGTAGTAGTGGATACTGATTTAAATTTGCTTACAGATGTTACTTTAATTATTGGCAAAGATTTTAAGAATATCATTCCTGTTCAAAATTTTATTTTATCACAACCTTAATTATTCAAAAATAGAATTTAAAACTTAAGTGTCATCTTCATATCAAATTGCTAAAAAAGCATCGGAACTTGCATTTTCAAAAAAAGCAGAAGATATTCTAATAATTGAAATTAAGGACTTAACCTCAATTGCAGACTATTTTGTTATTTGTACAGCTAATTCTGCAATTCATGGAAAAGCAATATATGAAACGATTTTAGATGGTTTTGTTCCAAAAGAAAAACCGTATAAAGTAGAAGGGTTGAATAATTCAACATGGATTATTATGGATTATATAAATATTATAGTACATATTTTTCAAGAAAAAGAAAGAAGTTATTATTCAATTGAGCGACTTTGGAATGATGGAAATTTTGAAAAATTTAAAAATATTTAATGATAAAAAATGTCAATATTATTAGTAAAAAAAATAATTAGCGAATCTATTCTTAAATCTATTAAATCATGTAAATATGATACAAATATAGATGAAAAAGATATAAAGTTAAATGAAACTAAAAATAAAGAAATTGGAGATATTTCAACGGGTATATCATTTATATTAGCAAAAAAAAATAAAAAACCTCCAATTGAGATAGCTCAAAACATAGTTAAAAAAATTGATTTAGATAAAAATTTGATAATGAAAACAAATGTTTCAAAACCAGGTTTTATTAATTTTCATTTAAATGTTAAAACGCTCTACGATAATTTGTTTCAAATAATCGTTAAGAACAAAAATTATGGAAGATCCTCAATTGGAACTGATAAAAAGGCCCTAGTTGAGTTTGTGAGTGCCAATCCTACAGGGCCTCTCACTGTTGGTCATGGTAGGCAAGCAGTTCTCGGTGATATTATATCAAGAATTTTAGAGTTTAATGGATATTTGGTTGAAAGAGAGTATTATTATAATGATGCGGGTAGACAGATGAGGGTTCTAGAGCAATCAATTAAATCTAGATATATTCAATTATTCGATAAAGAAAGTTCTTTTCCAGAGGATGGTTATCATGGTTATTATATAGTAGAAATTGCAAAAAATATATTAATAAAAGAATTGGGATTTAAAGATTTTAAGGAATTAGATATTTTTTTAAATGATTTAAATAATCAAAATAAAAAAAAATATTTAAACAAAATAAATAAAATCAATTTTAGAAACTTTGGTGAAAAATTAATTTTTGATAATATCAAAAAAACTCTAAAAAGAATAAGAATAAATTTTGATAATTTTGTAAATGAAAAACAGTTTTATGATGATGGAAGTATTGAAAAAATTTTAAAAATTTTTGAAAGAAAAAAACTATCATATAAAAAAGATGGTGCTGTATGGTTAAAAACTTCAGAGTTTGGTAAAGAGGTTGATACCGTCATTATTAAAAATACAGGGGAACCAACATATAGGTTACCCGATATAGCTTATCATAGTAATAAAATTAAAAGAGAATTTGATTTAATTATAAATATATTAGGAGCTGACCACAAAGATACAGTTCCCGATGTTATAAATGGCGTAAAAGCTCTAGGTTACGAAATTAATCATATCAAGGTTTTAATTCATCAATTTGTTTCATTGATTGTAAAAGATGAAAAGATGAAAATGTCTACTAGAAAAGCTAACTTTGTTACTTTAGATGATTTAATTGATATGGTAGGTGTTGATATTAGTAGATATTTTTTTATAATGAGAGGGAAACAAAGTCATTTAAATTTTGATATAGATCTTGCAAAAAAAGAATCTGATGAAAACCCGGTTTTTTACTTACAATATGCCTATGCAAGAATATGTAATATTTTAAAATTCTTTAATAAAGATGAAAATATTGAATTAAAAAAAACTAATTTTAATTTATTGACTGAAAAAGAAGAAATTAATTTGATGAAAAATTTAAATTGTTTTGATGAAACAATAATTGACTCACTAAATACTTTAGAACCTCAAACTATAGCAAATTATTTACAACAATTAGCTACAAGCTTTCATAAGTTTTATGCCAATCATAGGGTGATTAATAGTAATAAAGAATTAACTAATTCAAGAATAAAGTTAATTTTATCAACCAAAATAGTTCTTGAAAATGGACTTGATATTCTTGGAATAAGTCATCCTGAAAAAATGTAAATTTTTAAAAAAATTAAAAAGGAGTTGTTATGAAAAAATATTTTTTAGTTATGATGATCTTAATTCTTAACATTAATAATTTTGCTTTTTCAAAACAAAATGATTCTATAAAGGTATATCTTTCTCAATTTGAAGATTTTATTAGAAATGAAATTGCAAATTCAGCTACAACTGGAAGATTTCAATTACAATCATTTAATATTGATAGAACGCATTGGCATTATATGCTTGATACTTCTACTGGGAAACTATATAGAATGGAATTAGGAAGAACTCCAGATAGGAGCGAATGGAAATTAATGTCAAATGGTATCATTGAAGAAAAAGATGAAGTCTCTAATAAGGATAATTAGAAATAATTTTTAAACATGAAAATTTTCATTTATATAACTTATTTTTTTTTAATATCATGTTCAAATTCTAAAATTGATTTGGTTGAAGCAAATGCTACCGATATTAAAAATGAAATTAATAAATTTAAAGGTAACAAATCTGTTTTAGTTAATTATTGGGCAACAACTTGCAGCCCATGTATTGATGAATTTCCAATGATTATGGATTTATCAAAAAGATATAAAGATCATTTAAAGATTTTCTTTGTATCTACAGATTGGATAGAAGACAAAGATAATGCTCTAGAGTTTTTAGTTTCTCAAAATGTTGAAGGGTTATCTTTTTTAAAGAATCAAAAAGATAATGATTTTATTAATCAAACAAATCAAAACTGGAGTGGAGCTTTACCATTTACGATAGTATTCGGAAAAAAGTCTGGAAATGTTGTAGATTTCTGGGAAGCCAAAGCTTCTGAAAAGAGATTTATAAGAGGAATTGAAATTGGAATTAACGAAGGAGAATTGAATGAATAAAATTTTTAATCTAATGATAATTTTTACTCTGATGACTTTTTTACAATCAAAAGAACTAGAAATAGGTTCTAAGATTCCATTATTTGCAGTCAAAATGGACCAAGTTAATGGAAATCCCATTAGTTTGAAAGATGCTATGGGCAAAAATGGTTTAATTGTTATTTTCTCATGTAACACTTGTCCTTGGGTTCTGGCTTGGGAAGATAGATATAATGTAATTTATAAAAAATATAAAGATAAGGGTTTTGATATGGTTGCTATAAATTCTAACCAAGGAACTAGAAACTCTGGTGATAGTATGTCGGATATGAAAAAGCATGCCAAAAAATCTAAGTATGAATTTTCCTATACATTAGATGAAGGTTCAAAACTTGCTAATGCTTTTGGTGCATCTAAAACTCCTCATGTATATTTATTTGATTCTAATGCTAGATTAGTGTATAAGGGTGCAATTGATGATAATTCTAGGAACCCAAAAAAAGTAGAAGATCACTATTTAATGGATGCTTTAGATTCTATGATTGAGGGTAAAAAAATTGCTCAGGTATCAACAAAAGCAATAGGTTGTACCATCAAATATGTAGATAATTGATTTTATCGGAGTGTGGCGCAGCTTGGTAGCGCACCTGGTTTGGGACCAGGGGGTCGAAGGTTCAAATCCTTTCACTCCGACGTATTAAATTCTTTCTTGCTTTGAAAGGATTTTTTTAGTTTTTTTATTGACAATAAAAGATTTATGGTTCATTCAAGGGATGAGACAATGAAAATCATATCAAGTCAAATAATACTAAAATTTATACTTCAAATTTATACCACATTAGATTATCTGCGATGTTGAGATATCAATATTTATTTGATAAATAAATAATGTAAGGTGTTGAAATAAATTAGGATTTATCTTGGAATGAATATAGCAATTATTGGTGGTGGAATAGTCGGTCTTGCCTTAGGATATAAGCTTCAATGTGAAAAGAATAATAATATTGATATTTTTGAAAAAGAAAAAACAATAGGTTATCATCAATCTGGAAGAAATAGTGGTGTATTACATTGTGGATTGGGTTATAAGCCTGGATCTTTAAAAGCTAAACTTACGATTTCTGGAATAAAACAAATGATTGATTATTGTAAAAATCATCAAATAGAATATGATATATGTGGAAAAATAATAGTAGCAACTTCAAATAATGATATCAGTTTAATTGATAATTTGGCTAAAACAGGAAAAAAAAATGGTTTAACTGGTTTAAAATTTTTGACACAACATGAATTAAAAGAAAGAGAGCCTTTTGTAAAATCTTTAAAAACATTATTAGTTCCGGATGAAGGAATTATTGATTATAGGGGTGTTATTAATTCCATGTCAAATAACATTATAGAAAGTGGTGGTAATATTTTTCTTTCCTCAAGAATTAAAATGTTAAAAAAAATAAATAACAAAATATATTTAGATAATTATTCGCATAAAGGTTATAAATATATTATTAACTGTACTGGATTGCAGTCTGATTTGACTTATAAAAAATTTTCTAAAGAAAAAAGAAAAATGAAAATTGTCCCTTTTCGAGGAGAATATTATAAACTATCAAAAGATGCTGAGAAGTTAGTTAATCATCTTATATATCCAGTTGGAAACCCAAAGTTTCCTTTTCTTGGAGTTCACTTTACAAGGATGATTAATGGTGATAGAGAAGTTGGTCCTAATGCAGTTCTAGCATTTAAAAGAGAGGGTTATAAAAATTCTGACATATCAATAAGTGATATAATTGATTATTTGTCATATCCAGGTTTTTTAAATTTTATAAGAAAGAATTTTCTTTTTTGCATTAATGAATTATCAACTTCACTTTTTAAATCCTCTTTTTTAAAGAAAAGTCAAGTTTTAATACCTGAAATAAGAGCAAAAGATATTAGTAAAGGGTCTGCTGGTGTGAGAGCTCAAGGAATTGATGCTAAGGGTAATTTAATGATGGATTTTGATGTAATAAAATCAAATAATCAAATACATGTTCTTAATTCACCATCTCCTGCAGCTACATCTTCACTTGCAATAGCAGATTATATAATTAAAAATTACATTAATTAGATTATATATTAATAGTTTGGAAATGCCTTTTCAATTTTTATATATTAATATATAAAAATTTTTATTTCATTTATAAAAAATTAATTATTTAATGAATACTAATGAAAGTAAGTATTATATCATTTCTTCTATCAATGGTTGTAATTAGCGGTACAGAAACACCTAATTATAAAAAAATAAAAAAATTCAAAGATTTTGAATTAAGGAATTATGAATCCATAATTATTGCAACAACTACTGTTGAAAGAGATTTTAGTGAATCAAACAGTATTGGATTTAGAAGGTTAGCTAATTATATCTTTGGTGATAATGATAAAAATATAAAAATCGAAATGACAGCACCTGTGATAACATCTTTTAATTCTTTATATGAAAATCAAAAAGATATATCATTTATAATGCCAAAAAAACATAATTTAAATTCTCTTCCTCTCTCAAATAAAAATAATGTTTCAATAAAAGTAAAAGAAGTTGGTCTGGTTGCTGTAATAGGTTTTGGTGGTTGGGCTACAGAAGAAAGGACAAATAAATATATAAATAAACTTAAAATTTTAATACAAAACGAAAAATTAAATATATCAGATGAAATTATTGTTGCTCAATATAATTCTCCATGGGCAATTCCACCCTTTAGAAAGAACGAAATTTTGATTCCATTGGATAAAAAAAATAATCAAGGTTTATTTAAATAAATTGTTTATAAAAATTAAATTATTAAGATGTTTCATAAATTTGAAAGAACTATAAACAGAATTTTTACATGTTAAAAGGAACACATAGTTATATTGAAGATGATCGTAATAAAAATATAAAAATTTATGTTAATGGAGAAATTCTTCTAAGATCAGATGCTTCTATCTCTGTTTTTGATAGTGGTTTTCTTTTAGGTGATGGTATATGGGAAGGAATTCGACTTTTAAATGGCAAATTAGTATCTATTGATCAACATTTGAAAAGACTATTTTTTGGTGCAAAAAAACTTGATATTAAAATTGGTTTTTCTAAAAAACAATTAATAGATATTATTAATAAAACTCTAAAAGTGAATAACATGCAAAGTCATGTGCACATTCGACTTATTATATCTAGAGGGCTTAAGAAAACACCTTATCAACATCCTAATGCAAATATAAACGGTAGTACAATTGTTGTTATTCCTGAATATAAAAAAGCAGATAAAAGAATTAATAAAAATGGTATTAATCTTGTTACAGTAAAAACACGTAGAGGAACTTCTTTTACTCAAGATCCACGTTTAAATACTTTAAGTAAAATTAATTGCATATTAGCATGTATTGAAGCAGACAAAGCTGGGGCAGATGAAGGAATTATGTTAGATATTAACGGAAATGTTTCAACATGTAACTCAACAAATTTTTTTATTGTAAGAAAAGGAGAGGTTTGGACTTCAACAGGGAAATATTGCTTACCTGGTGTAACTAGAAAAATAGTGATTGATTTATGTAAAGAAAATAATATTTCAATTTTTGAAAAAGATTTTTGCATTGAAGATGTTCATGGTTCGGACGAAGCTTTTGTTACCGGAACTTTTGCAGGTATAATTCCTGCAATAAATATAGATGGTTACAAAATATCAAATGGTAAAAGAGGGAAATTAACTTACACATTGCAAAAACTATTTTCAGAAAATTTAAATAAACTATATCCTAAAACTTAGAAAAATTGAAATCTTTTTACATAGCAATGTGGTCAGGGCCAAGGAATATTTCATCAGCATTAATGCGATCTTTTGAAAATCGATCAGATTGTTTTGTTAGCGATGAACCATTTTACCCGTATTTTTTAACTAAAACTAAATTAAAGCATCCATTATATGATGAAATTATTCAATCAGGGTTAACTGATTATAAACAAATCATAAAATATATTACTGGAGTTATACCTTCATCAAAAAAAATTTGGTATCAAAAACATATGGCACATCATATTTTAGACATAAAGAATATAGGTTGGGTTAAACATATGAAGAATTGTATACTTATTCGACATCCAAGTGATGTAATAACATCATATTCTAAACAAAATAAAATTGAGAATATTGAACAGTTGGGATATATACAACAAATTCAAATATATAAAAGGTTAACAGAATATTTAGACATTTATCCGATCATTATTGATGCTGAGGATTTACTTTCAAATCCTCTAAAGATGTTAACTTTATTATGTAGAAAATTACAAATTAAATTTGATCCTAAAATGTTGTCATGGCCAATTGGAATTCGCAAAACTGATGGAGTTTGGGCAAAACACTGGTACAAAAATGTTGAGTCTTCAAGTGGATTCAAACCATATAATAAAACTGACCGAAAAATACCAGCTAAGTATCACAGCATCAATGATATATGTTTAGAACATTATAATTTTTTACATCAAAAGAGAATTATAATTAATAACAATTGTTAGTTTTTTTGCAAATAAATCACATATTTTTTTAATATTTTAATTAAATATAATACTAATTATTTATATATTAATTGATTATAATCAAAATTATTAATAATTTAAGGCTGTTTATAATTTTTTATTAAATATTTAAAAGAGAAACCTGATGTATATGGAATTTTCTTATTTAGATTTTTATTCTATAATAAGTTTGATTTTTTTTTCTACTTCCTTCGTTAAAAATTTTGATCAAAAAAAAGAAAACATTTTTTTTAATGATGATTATGAACATTATCCCAATACATGGGATGAAATGTTTAAAAATGATGGTAAAGTAAGGAGATCCTATAAGTTTTTAGAAAAATTTCTAAATAATTCTTCTTTTGATTCAATAAAAGAAAAACAAGACTTTTCTGATCAATTCTTTATGAATCAAGGAATCACATTTACAGTTTATGATAATGATCAAGGCGTGGAGAGAATATTCCCATTTGACATTTTACCTAGGATAATAAGACCTAATGAGTGGGACACTATCGAAAAAGGAATTGTCCAAAGAGTAAAAGCTCTTAACTTATTTTTAAAAGATATTTATAATGAACAATATATTCTCAAAGATCAAATCTTTCCATCTAGGTTGCTTTTAACCAATCCATATTTTATAACTCAAATGAAAGGTCTAAAAACACCCTTGGATGTTTATACTCATGTCTCTGGTGTTGATTTAATAAGAAATAATGATGGAAAATTTTATGTTTTAGAAGACAATTTAAGAACACCTTCAGGTGTGTGTTACATGCTTGAAAATAGAGAAGTTAGTAGAAAATTATTTCCTTCTATTTTCCCAAAACAAAATGTATCAAGCGTTTCAAGTTATCCTCAGGTGCTATATAATCAATTATCATCTTTAGTAAATAAAACAAAACCAACAATAGTTTTACTTACTCCAGGTTCATTTAATTCAGCATATTATGAACACACAACATTAGCAAGGTTAATGGGTGTTGAGTTAGTTGAAGGAAAAGATTTAGTAGTTGATGATAATTTTGTTTTTATGAAAACAGCCACAGGTCTTCAAAAAGTTGATGTGATTTACAAAAGAATAGATGATGAATTTTTAGATCCATTAGTTTTTAATGATCAGAGTTATTTAGGTATTGCTGGTATAATGAATGTTTATCGCTCTGGAAATGTTGTTTTAGCTAATGCTCCAGGAGCTGGTATTGCTGATGATAAAGCTTCATATGTATATGTTCCAGAAATGATAAAATATTATCTTAATGAAAAACCAATTTTGGATAATATTACTACATATCAACTGGGTAAACCTGATGAACTTGACTATGTTTTAAAAAATATCAACAAAATGGTTATTAAAAAAACTGATGGAAGTGGAGGTTATGGTATGTTAATGGGAGGTAATTCCACAGATGAAGAAATAGATAATTATATTAAACAAATAAAGAAAAATCCTACAAATTTTATAGCTCAACCAACCCTTAATTTATCAACTACTCCATGTATAATTGATGAAACCCTAAGCCCAAGATGTGTTGATTTGAGACCGTTTGCTATTTTTGGTGGAGAGGGAATAAAAGTTTGTCCTGGGGGTCTGTCTCGAGTAGCTCTAAAAAAAGGTTCTTTAGTAGTAAATAGTTCTCAAGGTGGGGGTAGTAAAGATACTTGGGTTTTAGAAAAAAATCAGAATGTTAAGTAGAGTTGCAAATAACCTATTCTGGATGGATAGATATATGGAAAGAAGTTTTGGACTTTTGAATCTAATTAATACTAATTATAATTCTGCTTTAGAAACTGGAGATTATTCATCTTGGATACACATTTTAAATAAATATTTAAATATTAGCAAAAATTTTACGACTCCAGACAATTATGACGATACAATATCAATCATAGATTATATCCTATTTGATGATACTAATCCTAATACTCTTCTTAATATAATTTCCTACTCTAGAGAAAATGCGAGAAATGTTCAAGAGCATATTTCAAGAGATATATGGTTATCAACAAATAAATACTATCTTTATATTTCAAAAAAAGCAAATAGATCAAAATTTAAAAAATCAAATCCAATAAAATTTCTTGATGAATTAAAAGAATTTAATCTGATTTATTTAAGTAGTGCATACGTAAGTCAAGAAAGAGGAAGTGCATATTGTTTTATGAATCTAGGTAAATATCTAGAAAGAACAATTTTTAGTATTGATATTTTAAATTTTAAAATTTTAGAATTATCTGAAAATAACCAAAGTTTAGTTGAAAGTTTGTTCCTGAAAAATTTAATATTTTTAATGGGTGGTTATCAATTATATGTTAAAACTTATAAATCTATTTTTAATATTGAAAACATCATTGAAATGATTATTATTAATGAATTTTTCCCAAGGTCAGTAAAGTATAATCTTAATAGAATTACCCAAAATATTATAGAACTTGATCAATACAACCAAATAATTGGTGAAAATGAATTGGTATATAATGCAAAAAAATTACAAAATACTTTGACTTACACAACAATTAACTCAATTAAAGAAATTGGTTTAAATTCGTTTTTATTTGAATTAAAAAATGATCTAAATAATTTATCACAATTAATAAACCAAAGATATTTTTCTCAATTATAATTATGGCTAGACTTTTTTTAAAACATTCAACTTCTTATTCTTATTCTGAATTAATTACAGAAAGTGCAAATCAAATATTATTATATCCTTATAACGATTTAAATCAACAAATCGTTAATCATCAAATTAAAATAACAAATGATCCATCAATATTTACATATTTGGATTCCTATAATAATCGTGTTGGTTTTTTTACATATTTACATCCTCATGATAACTTGATTATAATTTCAGAAGCTGAAATTATTTCAAAAAAAATAGAAATTCCCTATATAGATTTAAAAATTTCATCACAATGGGAAATGATTGAAAAATTATCAGATAGCACTGATTTTTTTGAATTTATCTATACAAATAATCATTCAGATAAACTTGCTATCAAAGTTATAAATAAATTAATGAAATCAGATTTAACTCCACTTAATGTAGCATTTGAATTGAATTCATATATTTATAAAAATTTTGATTATGTAAAAGGTGTAACCAATGTCAATACTAACGTTGATGATGTGTGGCAACTTAAATCAGGAGTATGCCAAGACTTCACAAATATTATGCTTCAATTATGTAGATTATGTAAAATTCCATCTAGGTATGTTAGCGGTTATATATGTGAATCAAAAGGTTTAAGAGGATATGGTTCTACACACGCATGGGTTGAAGTTTTTATTCCGACTTATGGTTGGTTTGGATTAGACCCAACTAATAATTGTTTTGCAAATGATCTTCATATTAGACTTGCGGTTGGTAAAAATTACAACGATTGTTCGCCAGTAAAAGGGGTTTACACTGGTAATGCTACTCAACAGATGGAAGTTAAAGTACATATGGCCACAAAAAAATCTGAAAGTAATTTTCCTAAAACAGAAATTACGCCATTTGATAACAATAATAAACCATTTGAATCAGAAGAGATGAACAGTTATAGACAAAACTTAGAAAAAAAACAGCAGCAGCAGCAACAACAACAGTAAAATTAATTATTTAAAATGGAGTATGATCAGGTTCAATGAGTTCAACTATTTCCCATTTTCCATTTTCGTTTTTGTTTAAAGTATAGTCAAAATAAAAAGCGTGACCATAAATGTTGCTAGGGAAATGTGTAACTATATTGGTAAATTTTATATGATTTTTGTTTTTTTGAGTATATGTTAAATTTTCAAGATTTAATCCTATTCCCTCTAGGCCTCCGCCTCTGAAAAAATGACCTAACATTTGGATGTGACCTTCAGTTCCGCCTCCATCTCCCCAATTAGTAACGAAGTCTTTAGAAAAATTTTCTGTATGCATTTTAAAATCTTCATTAATTAATCCTTGTAATGAATTCATTACAATATCCCATATAGGTTTAATTTCATCAGGTAAATCCGGATTTAGACCCATGTTAAATCGCTCTTCAGTATAGAAAATATTCAGTTTTGCTTTTAATTCTCCAAAATGTACAAAAAGATCATAAGTTAAGTCCTCTTCCTCATAAGAATAGTCACCCATCCTTTTATTTTCAACATTTGTAAAAATATTTTCAATTCCAATTTTAAGAGTATCAGTATTATTTATTTTTTCAGGAGTAATTGATAATCTCATTACATCATCTGACATTTTATATTCTTTAGTACTACCTTTAATATTTTTATTAAAAATAAAATGCCAATCATTTTCATTGACAGGAAAAATATAAAAACTATATGAGCCTTGTAATAATCTTAAATTATTGATGAATACATCTTTATCAAATGAAATTATCGTTTTACTATCGCTAGAAAATGTCCAATTTTTATTAAATGGAATTGACTTACCCCAAATTTTCTTTTTTTTATTAATTTGTTGAAAATAATCAATTGTAACTAAAGAATTCTCAATTTTTTGAGAATAATTAATTTTTTTTGGTAGTTTTTTTTTTGCAAATGAAAAGTCTGATAAAAAGGAAAGGAGTATTAAATAATAAATGAAAGAGATTTTCATTAAATAAAGTGTTAAGTAATTGGTATTAAAGTATCAACTCCACCAATTTCATTCATAGGTAAATTCAATTTTTCCATGATTGATAAATAAACTCCTTCTGAATGACCTCCATCATAATGAAGTTCCCTTCCAGGAGAAATTTTTCCACCAGCACGACCAGCAATCATCATAGGTAAATTATAAGATAAATGTTCGTTACCATCATTGAATGGAGCTCCATATAAAATAAGGCTATTATCAAGTAAATTTGAATCACCTTCTTTTATATTTTTTAATCTATTAAAAAAATATGCAACATGTTCATGATGATACTCGATAACTTTTTTATATTGGTTATATTTTACATCAATTGAACTCCATCTTGTACTAGCATCATCATCAATTGACATACCAGAAATATCTCTCCAATGTGATAGAGCGTGCCACATTCCTTTTACACCAGGAACAAAATCAACATATCTATTGCTTTGTTCATGATCGAGCATAAAGGTTGCTACTCTAGTTGAATCGGTCCAATATGCTAGAACCATCATATCAAACATTAATTTTAAATAATCACTATAGTCTTCAGGAATTCCTTCTGGAGGTCTTGGGAATGTTGCAGCTTTTTGTCGTGCATTTGCTCTACTTACACTAGCCATCGCACTCATTTGTTTTTCAACGCTTCTTACCGCATCAAAATATTCATCCAACCTATCTTGATCTGCTTTTCCAACCCTTCTTCTTAAATCTTTTGCATCTGAAAGAACAGTATCTAAAATACTATCAATCTGACTAGAATCTTGATTTTGATGGGATAAACCAGTTAGTCTATCATAAATAGCTCGTGGTTCATAAATTCTTGGTACAGGTGTAGATTCATTTCTCCAAGATATATTACTTCTTAATAAAGATTTATTGAATGAACCCTCAGGCTTTGAAATTAATTCTAATGATGAAAATGGAGTTTTATCTGAAAGTTTACTAGCAATAATTTGATCCATTGATGCACCACCAGCTTGTTTAACATGACTTATTCTATCACCTTCAACACAAGGACGAACAAGCCACGTAGCAGCAGCACCAGGATGACTTCCTTTTGTTTCACTTCCAAGTCCTGAAATAAATTGTACATCATTTTTGAGACCTTCAAATGATTTCATGTAT
>Ga0208624_1000702_pt1 | contig 16649 bp, 16 predicted proteins | sample Knorr_S23_td_DCM_FD_185607 | JGI IMG/M metagenome (GOLD analysis project Ga0208624, IMG submission 185607) | Marine microbial communities from Southern Atlantic Ocean transect - Knorr_S23_td_DCM_ad_71m_LV_A (SPAdes) (version 2) | ecosystem: Environmental > Aquatic > Marine > Oceanic | place...
GTAACTCTCGGCAAAAAGGCGCGGCTGGCCAAGTTGGATACAACGAGACCAAGGAGAAGGATGCCTCCGATAGTCATGAGAAACTATTAGGAACTGTCCATGCCTCGAAGCGAAGACTGGAAGACGGAAAGGCTGCGAGCAAGGTCCAATCGAAGCCTAAACTAATTACAGGATCGCGGATCGATCGACCCGCTAGGTAATCCGTTCAGGATAGTAAGCGACTACGTCTATGCTCTCCGAGTACAGGATTGATGGATGCCTTTCCCCGATTTTAAAATCATCGAGGAGACTGTTCCCCTGGATCGCTATTTCAGCTTTCTGCAGCGACCATTTGGGATGATGTACTTCGGTACGATAGAGGTTTCCGCGGTTGCTTTGGCAAAAGAGGCAATAGCGTTCAGTAGACCATCTCTCGAATGAATCCATCTCAAAATTGGCATCGCCCAAGGGCTGGTACTCGGCTTGGAATTGATTTTCCCCGACCTCGCTGGAATAGAAGATTTTATTCGCCTTTCTGCGCGTCGCGACCGCGCCATGGCGGTAGGGGAGGTGAAAAAACTTCTTGGCAGCCCAAACGGCGAATCTTGAGGGCGCGTCGAGACTGAAAAACCAAACTCCAGGCCTCCCATCGTGAATCACGTAGGAGCGTACGTTGATTTCAGGGAAATTGGAAAGTGGGGGAAAGGTGGGGAAGTTGCGTAGAGTAACACCGCTCATGTCGAAGGGCACGATAGCTATCCAGGCTTTGCCATCGTGCGTGTCGATATCCAGCTCATTGGGAATCCGTTTTCTCAAATCGATGTAGTCGATTTCCCAATGCATAAAAGCGAGATTCAGCCAGCGTTGCCTGAGAATCCATTTGCGTTCGGGCAAGGGCCAAGGTCGATGACCCGTGTGCTCTAGAGAAGGATGCTGTTTACAAAGAATCAATGTTCCTGGATTATCGCTTCCGCGACTTTTCGGCCAGAAGCCATAGCGCCTTGTATTGAAGCGGAATATCTGTAGTCGCCGCAAATCCACAAATTGGAGTCCAATCGGATGGAGTTTTTTCCGTATCCATTATCTCCAGGGAGTTGGCGTGGAAGAGCCTCGGGAATCGCGTATCGTTCCAGGAAATCGAATGAATCCGCTTGGTTGCCGAACCAAGCTCGAAGTTCGCTTTCGATTTCCTTGAGTGAGGCAACTCCATTGGTGGAAACGCAAATAAGCGATTTTCCATCAGGCGCATACCCTCCGGCCGCATCGCTGGGTACAGCTATGTTGGAAATCTTTCCAGATTGAGAACCGTTCAACGCTATGTACGGTCCTGGCAAGGGGCTGCAAGGGCTCGAAAAATACAGGCAATGGGTTTCATTCCAGCCCCGATTCAAGGTATCGTCCTTGATTAGAGACGCTGCGGTTGTCATGTCAGTCGCGAGAATAATGTGATTGGAGAGGATTTCGGTTCCGTCTGCCAATCGGATGCGTCGCGGATCGACCTGGGCAACGTGAGTTTTTAAGCTAATCGCTCCAGCGGGGAGCTTTGAAGCCATTTGTTCCGGTATCCTACCCATTCCACCTTTGGGCAATGCTGCGTGGCCCTCGGCGAACATCTTGAATACGAAATCGAACATGATACGGCTTGTGGCTAATTCATGTTCGAGGAATATTCCTCCGTAGAAAGGCCGAAGGAAGCAGCCAATGAATTTTTTTGAATAGCCAAGCTCTTTCAGGTAATCGTTAGTGGGCATATCTAGCTCCTCGTTGAAGATCTGTTCGACGGCGGTGTGGATAAGCCGATTCCTCAGCCCGGCGATTTTTAGTTTGTCTCTCAATGAACCGATCGGGCTACGGGCGGATCGCAGAATTGAGCCAGGACGTCTCCACGGGTCCGAAACCGATTCGAATTTAGTTCCAGTCCAGACTATCGCTCCAGGTTCCAGATAGCCGAGTTTAAGGGCATCGTAGTCGAGAATGGATTGGCATTCATCATAAGCGGTTAGAAGGACTTGAAACCCGCGATCGAGATGAAAGCCGTCGACGACGTCCGTACGAATTCTTCCGCCAACTCGATCCGAAGCGTCGAGGACTAGCGGTTTCAGGCCACTCTCTTGAAGCTCGAGGGCGCAGCGCAGCCCTGCTACGCCAGCGCCCACGATTACAGCGTCGCAATCTGGTTTGGACTCGGTCACTTCCTGACTCCCGAGCGATTATTTGGATACGATGGGCTTTAGCCGTCTACGTTGCGGCGACAACCAGCGTCATGACGAGAAGCGTCGCCGCCGGCACGGATTTGATCAGTCGGTCCTTTATTCGGATGTGCATGGCGATGGCTCCTGCCATGAGAATGGAAATCAGAGCTGTCGCCGGTAGTGTGAGCCAAGGAATGAAGATGCTGAGAATGAGGGCAACCGCTGCCGTCACCTTCAAGCTGCCCACAATCCAGACGAGTGTTTGAGGCAGTCCATACTCGGAAAATTCTTCGACCATATCGTTGGCGGCTCCGCCGCGATAAGGCGATGGTTTGGCGAACCGAAATATCCAAACATACAGTAGACCCAGACCGACGGCCAGACGAAGTAATAGTTGTGTAGTATTCATAGCGGGCACAATTCGGATTATTGGCGATATACTCAACATTGAATAGCTTTTATAAATAACTTGAACTATTACAAAAGCTGCTCATTTGTGATACATGGAATTTAGGAAGAACGAATTTGCCCCGCCATTTGGCATCTATAGGAGATTTGAAGAACCGAAAGAATTTATTCTCAATCTAGACGTCCGACTCGTCAGAGATCCCGGTTTCTAAGTTTACCCCAATGAAAAAGTGCATATTGATCTACAAGAGCCTTGCTACTTCCGCGCTGTTTAAGCCGGGGGAGTTTGATCAACTGGCGGGAGCCGCCTCGGGTCGAAATGAGGATTATGGCACCACGGGCGTCCTCGTTTTGACGGGAGATCAGATCTTGCAAGCTCTTGAAGGGCCTTTATCCACTGATTGGAGCATGCGGTTCGTTGACCTGGAGAAATTGCCTGAAGGCGTGTTAGGCCTTTTCCGCAGGAATCGTTCTTTCAATGATGGCGTACTTTCTGTTCCCAACGACAAGCTAGGGGCGATTTCCTTGCTGATCGACGTTCAGACTGCTAGTATGAGCAACTAGAGTCGAACGCCGGGACGGATCTCAGTAGAATTCTTGCCAATCTGACGTGCTTCTGCTGCAACGGGGTCGGGTTTTTTATTCGGTCTTTCTGCGGTTAATCGCCGATTGCAGTTGCTCTCAAGCGACCGATCAGGATCCATCGCATCATCAACTCGTTTTTATGCCAGCACATCGTTCTATAATTTACGCTTCCTTCGCCGCATTGCTGTCTCTCGCAGTTCAAGCAGAGCCGCCCATCAGGCCAAACATCCTTTACTTTTATGTGGATGACATGGGATGGGGAGCGCTAGGCCCTAATGGCCAATTCGAGCGCAAAGCCAAAGGGCAGCCTTACTTGATCACGCCAACGTTGGACCGTATGGCAAAAGAGGGCGTTACGTTTGCCCGTTCCTATGGTTGTACGGTGTGTTCTCCGGCCCGCTCCTCCCAGCAAACCGGTTTTCATCAAGGGCACACCTTCGCCGATCAAAACGATCCAGATAACGCTAAGAAAGCGATACGCACGGAAGATCTCACGATGGGCGACACGCTTTCCGGGGCGGGCTATGTGACTGGCTATTGGGGAAAGTGGGGATATGGAGGATCAGCAAACAAAGATCCGTATCCGAAGATCCTGAATGTAGAGACGCTTCCTACCTCGCATGGCTATGAGCATGTGGTTGCGGAGCTCCATCACGTCAGGGCACACACTTTCTATCAGCCGAATTTGTGGAAGGCTCCTGCTGTTCCAGGGGCTAGGGGAGGATTGGAACTCGTCCCCAATTCCATGGAACGCTATAGGAATCGTCCAGAATATCCCAATACGCCTGCTTTGCAGAATCATCCGGACTATCCGAAGATTGCGTATTGCGATGATGTGTACGCCTTTGCGGCTCTCGATTTTGTTCGCATACAGGCTCAGAATTACAACGCAACCGGCCAGCCCTTCTTTGCATTGCTGGCTGGACAGGTTCCACATTCTCCATTTAACGAAATCGAGGATTTGCCGGAGTGGGACAAAGCTTACCGCGAGAAATCTTGGTTCAAGGGCCTGCCGGATCAAGACAAGCAGTGGGCAGCGATGATTACTCGCATCGATGCTCATTTTGGAAACATCCTTGACGCTTTGGAGGATCCCAACGGCGATGGGGACGATTCGGATTCAGTCGCCGACAAAACACTAATTGTCTTTCAATCGGATAATGGAGGCCCCAGAGGAGCGGGATTGAATACCTTCGCCTCCAACTCGGTTTTAAGCGGTTTCAAGACGCGTATTCAAGAAGGGGGGATTCGAGTGCCATTGACGATGCGGTTACCGGCCGATTTTAAGCCTATGGAGGATATGATGCCTGGATCGAAAACGGATCGCATCGTGGATGTAACGGATCTGCTGCCGACTTTCTGTGAGCTGGCAGGCGTGCCCGCCCCGTTGGCCGTGGATGGCGTGTCCTTGGCGCCAGCCTTGACGGGGAGGGGCCATCAACGTGTGAGGGAGTTTTTGATACATGAAGCGGGCAATGGCCAATCGATTATCCGAGGAGACTACAAACTCATACGGTCAAAAAAGGGCTTTGCCCTTTTCAACCTTACAAAGGATCCGGGTGAGTCGAAAGACCTGGCGGATAGATATCCCGACATGGTGATAGAGCTGCGTACATTAATGCTAGCCGAGCGCGTCGATGAGCCGAAAGGCTTTGCCAACACCTATCACGAGTGGATTGGACCAGACGAGGGAGCTTTTTCGCTTGGGAAAAGTTGGTCGGACTACGTTTATGCAAACGAGGGGATTACGCATATGTCGGATGATGGGGATCCGAGAGTTTCGTGGGTGGCTCGCATCGCAAATGAAGGAAGCAGCGATTCCCAAGTGACTGTGGATCTGAGTACATCCTTACTAGGTCTCGAGATTACAGGAACTGATTACAATCAAACTGTGCAAGTGCCGGCTGAAGTTGAGCTTATCGGAAGAAATGAAATACGAGTTTCGGATAAGGGCATTCTTGAGTTAGGCCAGGGAATCGTTTCCTCGGTTCGTTGGGTGGATGTAATGGGAGGAGGCGAATTAAGAGGCGGCGGTTCGGTCAATTCATCGGTTTTCAATCAAGGGCTCGTATCGGTTGGAAACTCCCTGCAGATTTCTTCGGATTACATATCTTCGAATTCAAGCCAACTAATCGTCGAACTGGAAGCGAATGGAAATAGCGGATTGAAGATAGGCGGATCTGCGCATCTTGATGGAGATTTGCAGATTGTCGTTTCGAGCACCGGCTTTCTTGAAAAGGGCAAGCGTTTCGAGATCCTGACTGCCGATTCCGTAAAAGGACGATTTTCTAATGCGAACGACGAGGTCGTGTCGAGTAATGGCCAACAGTTCCGTATCGCTTACGGAGGGGCTTCCGTATCAGTGATTGTCCAGTAGCGATTGACTTGCTGGCCTAGAGACTCCTAGCTTCCCTCCCACTGGTGAGGCTTGGAATCATATTGGGTACGCTAGCAGCAATACTGCTTTTGGAATTTTGTTTTTCGCAGAGATCTTTTCGGCAAGGAGGCAGGATGCATTCCTATCCCGATCGCAGCGAATTTCCCGTTTGGGAGAACGAGCCAGAGTTTGAGGAGGATGTATTCACTTTTGCCCGCATTCGATACACGCCTCACTACTTTAGAGGCTGGGATGGGGACTATCCGGAAGCGGACCTGAACATTTCCTACCGTCTTCAGGAGCTCACTTCTATAAAAGTGAACCCTAATCCAGTAGTACTCGATTTGACAGATCCGGACCTGAAGAATTATCCCTTCATCTTCATTATCGCTCCCCGTTCGGTGATTTTCACCGATGCCGAAGCGGAAGCTTTAGGAGATTATTTGCTAAGTGGAGGGTTTCTCATGGTGGACGAGTTTTGGGGCCCCGAGCAATGGGATCATTTCTATGTGCAGATCAAGCGAGTACTGCCGGAGTACGAGCCTCAGGAATTGTCATTGGACCACGAGATCTTCCATAACGTTTATTCCTTCAAGGAGAAGCCGCAGGTGGTCGCTATTCACTTCTGGCGACAGGGATATCGCTATCACCCTGTTCCCGGAATCGAGCAGGATCCGGATCCTCATTTCTACGGAATCTTCGACGATCGCGGACGGATGATGGTGATTCTATGTCACAATAATGACTTGGTTGATGGTTGGGAACGGGAAGGAGAGGATGAAGGCTTTTTTCGCCAGTATTCAGAGCGCAGCTCCTATCCAATGGGGATCAATATTATTACCTACGCCATGACGCATTGAATCCTTGTTTCGCTAAGCGAAAAGGATCAGTGTCTAATAATGAGAAAAGGTTTCTTTGTCCCTGATTGGAGTTTCCCAGCGATTGGTATCGTCCTATTTTTACCCCTATTGGTCTTCGCTTCCTATGGACAGGATTTAATTTTCGAAGAAGGTTCTGAGTGGGAATTGATTTCGGATGGGAATCAATTCGCCGAAGGCATGGCCTGGGATGAGGAAGGGCATTTTTATTTCACAGACGTGCCTCGGGCTTTACTCTTCAAAGTCGATGCCCAAACGGGTGAAAAGACTTTGTTGGACGACAACACAGGCCGAGCCAATGGAATCGCATTTGGACCGGACGGTCGCCTTTACGGCTGCGCTCGCGGGGCGAGTGCGATATATGCTTGGGATCCGGAGACCTGGGGCAAAGTGCCGGTGGCTCGTGGACCAGCGTCCAATGACATTGCTATCCTGGATGACGGAACGATTTTCTTCTCAGATCCAGCTGAACGAGCGGTTTGGCGCGTCGATCTTGTATCAGGAGAATTGACCAGGGTTTTGGAAACGCGTTGGGCTCCCAATGGAATATCGCTGTCAATCGACCAACGGACTCTCCTCGTAGCGGAATTCAACTCGAGTCGAATTCATGGATACACAATTGGAAGCGATAGCGCTCTGACAGGGCGGCATCGGATCGCCTATCGATTAGGAATTCCTTCCAATGGACTGGGACGATTGGATGGTATGCAGACTTTGTCCGGCGATCGGCTGCTCATTGGTACCGCTCTGGGCATTCAGGTTGCGTTTCCTGCGGGCAAAGAAGGGTCGGGACCCTGGATTGTCGTGCCCTCTCCGGATGGCCGCCCGCGATGCAACTATGCCCGCATCAGTCCCGATGGGGTTTGGCTCTATGCCGCCTTCGCCAAGGATATACTTCGGCGGCGAGTGAGCGAGGATTTCAATTAGGTTTGCGGTTTGTTTCGCCTACGAGTTACACGAATTTTCGAATTCAGAGATGGACGGCAATGAACCAATCGTAGCTCATTGAAACGTAGTTATAATTGGGGTACCCTATTGCCGCTACATCAAAGATATATCCGCGTCGCTTCACTCTACTCTTATTGGGCGTTAGGGAACGCTTGCACTCGGCGCTACTCCATTCGAAATCTTGCGTTGAGTGAAAAACGGATTCTAGTAGCCGGAAATGAAAGGAGCGGAAAATCGAAAAATACGTTGGTGGCCGATGTGGGTCATTTGGGGCCTAGGGATAGCCGGGATCCTTCTGGGGGCTTCCTTTGGTGGAGATGTATCCCGTCAACAAGGTGTTATGCGGAACATAGCGATATTCATAGCTTGTTTGGCCCTTTCGCTCTTTTGGCTAATCTTGTTTTCTCGCTTGGTGTGGCGAAAGCGAATAGCCGCCTTGGGGGTCATTTGCTGTGTTGCTGTTGTTACCGTGGCGCTTTTTCGTTACGAAGGCGTATCTGGCGACCTCATTCCCATAGTAAAGTGGCGGTGGTCCAATATAGAAAAGGCCGAGTTGGGCAACATAGATGTCAACGATTCGATTATCGCTGGAGCGTATCCCCAATTTCTGGGACCTAATCGTAACGCCACCGTAACTGAGCTGGACCTTTCGAATGACTGGGCTACCGATGGCCCCACGTTGCTTTGGCGCAAGCCGATCGGGGAGGCTTGGTCAGGATTCGCGATTTCTGGGATCAATGCGGTAACCCAGGAGCAGCGAGACGATAGCGAGTTGGTGACCTGCTATCATTTGCTTACAGGTGAAAAACTCTGGGAATCTAGCGTATCCGCTAGATATGACAATGCCCTCGGCGGGGTTGGACCAAGGGCGACCCCGGCCATCGATGGAGAGCGTGTTTACGCGGTAGGCGCGACGGGCGAACTTAGTTGCCTGGACCTGATCTCCGGGAAAAAACTTTGGGGATTCAATATTCTGGAGAAGCATGAGGCCAAGCTTCCTGATTGGGGCGTGGCGGGATCGCCTCTGGTTCATGATGATCTCGTTATACTTAGTCCAGGAGGACGGAACGGGAGTTCACTGGTGGCCTACGATAAGTTCACAGGGTCGGTGGTTTGGGCTGCCGGAAACGACCGGGCCCATTGGAGTTCACCAGTGATTCATGAAATAGAGGGAGAGGTTCAGGTATTGATATTCAACGCTTCCGGTGTCGCAGCCCATAGCATGAAAGACGGGAGCGCTCGCTGGGAATATCCCTGGACACGCTCCACGGGTACGCCTCGCGTATCGATTCCTGTCAGGACGTTCGGCAATAAATTCGTAGTTTCGAGTGGATACGGAGCCGGGGCGGACCTTTTTCAGGTTTCTAAATACGAGGGGGTCTTTCGAGCTGAACAAAAGTGGAGAAGTCTTCATCTGAAAGCCAAGTTCAATAATTACGTATTCAGAGGTGGATACATCTATGGCTTAGACGATGGCGTCTTGACTTGCATCGATGCTGAGACTGGACGAAGGACCTGGAAGAGGGGGCGTTATGGTCATGGCCAAGTAATACTCGGCGAAAGCTGGCTGTTGTTGATGGCTGAAAATGGGGAAGTGATGCTCTTGGATCCGAATCCCGATGAAGCCAAGATATTGGGCTCGTTTGACGCGTTGGAGGGAAAGACTTGGAATCCGCCGGCGATAGCTGGGCCTTACCTCCTAGTGAGAAATCATTTAGAAGCGGCCTGCTACCATTTGCCCGTATCGGAATAGGATACCAATTTTATTTTCAGTTCGCAGCGGTATGGGAATCCCCACCGATGGAGTTTGATGCTAGGTGCAATTCGTCTCTTGAAAAATCTGAATTCATCTGCGTCCATCGGCGGAAAACTAATGGCGGATAGGGAAGACTATTTTATTGTAGGGCAGGTGGATGGATCCGATTAGCCAGGGAGCCGTGGGGGCGGTTGCGGCTGCCGCCCTGAGCAAAGGATCCAAATCGCGATTGGCGATCGGCATTGGCTGGGCTGGAGGAATGCTTGCCGATGCGGATATCTTCATCCGTTCTGAGTCGGATCCCTTGCTAAATATCGAGTATCATCGGCATTTTAGCCACGCGTTGGCCTTTGTTCCAATCGGTGGGCTCGTGTGCTCTTTTGTTTTCTGGCTACTCTTCCGGAGGCGGATAGCATTCGCCGATCTATATCGATATTCATTTCTTGGCTACGCGACCGCGGGATTGCTGGATGCTTGCACGAGCTACGGCACGCGATTGTTTTGGCCGTTTTCAGAGATCCGTATCGCTTGGAATATTATTTCCATAATTGATCCGGTGTTCACGGGTGGAATTCTCGTTTTACTTTCGCTAGCGTTTATTAGAAAAAAGCGGTGCTTCTCGAGGCTCGCAGTCGCCTTTGCGTCGCTTTATCTGTTTTTTGGCCTGGTTCAAAACAAGCGAGCGGTCGCGGCGCTGAAGGAACTAGCTCTATCGAGAGATCATGGAGACGCTACTCGATTCACCGCGAAACCGTCTTTTGGGAATCTACTCGTTTGGAGGGGCCTCTATGTATTGGATGGCGATATCCATGTAGATGCCATTCGCATTGGCTTATTCAATTCCGAGGCAAAGGTGTATCCTGGGGCGGTGGCTAAAGGGGTAGATTTGCCTGCTCTAAAGGCCGGGATCGAACCAGGCTCTGCGCTCAGTCGAGACATTGATCGATTTAATCACTTTTCTGATGGCTACTTGTCCTGGCATCCAGACCAGGATGATGTAATCGGCGATGCTCGCTATGCTCTCCTGCCCAATTCAATCGATCCGCTATGGGGAATCGAAATCGATCGGGCTAGACCGAATCAGCATGTTCGGTTTGTGAATTTCAGAAATGCCGATGGAGAATCCTTGGATTCGCTGTACAAGATGATACTCGGTCAAGGTTCGGGACCCTAATCGAATGCGGATAGCCTATTTCGGACAGAAGCGGAGGCATTTTGCCTGTCGGCGTCGCCAGCAGATGAACTCTCAGAATACCTGCATTGCTCCAATTGAATGGGCTAGAGTCTGAACCAGTGGGAGCCGATGGTGTCTGGTCACTGGAAAAAGACAGTCTAAACGCTTGCTTTGACAGCCTGTGATAGCTTGCCTAGCTTCTCAAACGATTACCTTCGCGTATGACGTCTTACTGCCTCCGTATATCCCTAGTTGTCGCATTTTCGATCAGTTTCGTTTCGTCGGGTCGGGCGAGGCCTGAAGTTCTGCGAGATCTACCGGGATTCGATCGGCCAGTCGCAACTGTGTTCGCCCCTGACGGAAAGGCCCTGTTCGTAGTAAATCGTTCTCGAGGCGAAGTGGGGGCCCGAAGAGGAGCCGGTTCTATTACCAAAATGTCGGTAAGTTCGGAACTGCAATTCAAGGTTGCCAGCAAGCGATTCGTCGTCGGGCTGACGGCCCCATCGGATGTCGACTTTTTGCCCATCGAACTCGATGGGGTGGCACCTAAGAATACATTGATTCTCGTTTCGGGAACGCCGCTAATCGAATCAGAGGATGGGAGAATGGAGAAGAATGCTTCCGATGATTTGATTGGGTTCACCCTTTTCGATCCCTTGACGGGCAAGGCGCTGGCCAAAGCGGACTTCAGCCCGGAAGCGGATTTGAGGTTCAATGGCGAATATCCGCTGATTTCCCCAAACAGCATTAGCTTCGACCGGAGCGGAAATCTCTATGTCGCTGACACTGGGATCGGAGGAAATCTATTCAGGAACCGCGTCAAGGCTCAGCCGGTCATTTACCGAATCAGCGCCTCAGGAATGCTGCAAATGTTTAGTGGCCAAAGCCCATCCGGAGTGGACGTCATGAAAATATCCAGTATTCCCGGAGATATTTTTTATCATCAGCAGGAGGATGCCGTCTATTTTCTGGCGAATCATCTGCAAGGCGCTTCGCGTGGATCGGTGTTCAAGGTAAGCAGCCGTAACTTCACGGAGGTTATGAAGATCGAAACGGTGGTTCGGGAACTTACATCCTTGGCGAGTTTGATTGTTTCGCCGACTGGAAGAACCTTGATAGCTAGCGCCAAAGGGGAGTTACTGATTCCAAGAAATCGAAAGTCGGCTCGCTTGGTTCGCTTTAAGCCGGAAATGACGTATTCGTCGCCGGGAAAATTCGACTATCTTTCGCTTCCTGGTGGCGACTATATCCTGGCGATGCCGGAAGAAACAGGGGATGCCGGGGCCGGTAAAGGCCAGAGGGTGCGAATTACTCGACTGACATCGAAGTATTGAATTATTGGATATGATATTCGAGCGTCGCCTATAGGCGATCGTGGGCCCTGCCATTTCGATACGAGACAAATTGCCTTGTTGGTAGCGCAAGATCTCCGAGCGTCCGCAAGAAACAGTATGGGCTACCTGCCTGTCGAAAAATCGGCCGCAGCGTACAGGCCCGTAATAGTATGGCATTAGCCGGGTTACGTCGGGCGCGACAGGATGCCTGTTCGACTTTTTAGTTTGGGCGCTTGGAAATCGTCCGCTGCCTTGATTGCTTCAGATGCTTAAACCACAGGTTTCAGATATCTTTTGCCTATTTGCATGGTTCTTTGGATGATAAACGACTCCTTGACTTGAATTCCGGGGCCCTCTATCCCCGCCTCGATGTCGCTAGGACCTTTTAAGCTCCCAAAATCTGTCGTCGCTGTCTACTCGGGAGGGATAGATTCTACGGTGATGCTCTACTCCATGAGAGAGCTGGGTATTGATATCCGGGGAGCGTTGAGCGTCGATTACGGGCAAAAGCATCGCAAGGAAATCGAAGTTGCCGGTGGCGTTTGCCGATCGCTCGGCATCGAGCATCAAGTGGCGAACTTGAGTGGCGCCTCTGGCCTTTTTGGCCACAGCGGATTAGTCGATTCTAAGTCGGCTGTGCCAGAAGGCCACTATGAAGAAGAGTCGATGAAGTCGACCGTCGTGCCAAATCGGAATATGATATTGATATCCTTGGCTACGGCCTGGGCGATTACCAAAGAAGCAGAAGCGGTAGCCTATGCGGCCCATTCTGGCGATCACGCGATCTATCCCGATTGTCGGGGATCGTTCGCCTCCGCCTTAGATAAGGCCATTCAATTATGCGATTGGGCTTCTGTCCGATTGTATCGTCCCTTCGTCGATTCGAGCAAAACCGAGATCGTGGCGGAGGGGATTAGACTAAAAGCGCCTTTGGGTGAAGCCTGGTCCTGCTACAAGGGAGGCGATCTCCATTGTGGGAGGTGCGGTACCTGCATTGAGCGGCGGGAAGCCTTCTATTTGGCGGGAGTGGAGGATCCAACGGAATATGGAGCGGATGCTCCCGAGCTCGAAACGCTTGTCAATGTGGGCTGGCGTTTGACAATATAGAGGCGATGTTCACTTGCCAGAAAACCTACTCGGATATCTCCTTCGCCCACAGGCAGCACAAGCATGAAGGGCATTGCAGGCAAATTCATGGCCATAATTGGAGCTTTACCTTCACTTTTGGGTGCCAGCGCCTAGACGAGTGTGGGTTTGTCGTGGATTTCGGGAAGCTGAAGCCTCTGCGCGACTGGATTACGGAGAATCTAGATCACGCGTGTGTTTTCAATCGGGATGACCCGATGCTGGAGCAATTCACAAGTTTGAACGATCAAGTGGGAAGGATCGTCTTCAAGCCCTACATTGTGGAACAATGTTCGAGTGAGGGCTTGGCTATGCACTTGTATGATGTAGTAGATCCTATGATACGTGAGCTTACGGTTGATCGCGCCTATCTGCTCTCGGTAGCCGTCATAGAGGATTTTAGGAATAGCGCGACTTTCGCTCCGAAGGGAATTCAAGAACGGATCTAATGTGCTATCCTGTTTACGAAACCTTCTTCTCCTGGCAGGGGGAAGGAGTTCACCTTGGCAAATCCGCTTTTTTCATACGCCTTTTTGGTTGCCCGGTTCATTGTCCTTGGTGCGATTCAGCTGGAACCTGGCATCCAGACCACGTTCCGGATCGAATCGAGAAATTCGAGGCGAAAACTCTGGCGAAATTGGCGGCGGCTGCAGAGCCCGAGTTGGTAGTGGTAACAGGTGGCGAACCCGTGATACACGATCTTGAAAGCCTGACAGCCGAATTGGGTAAAGCGGGTTTGTCACGACATTTAGAAACATCCGGATGCCGGAAGATTTCGGGCGAGTGGGATTGGATTACCTTAAGTCCGAAGCGCGAAGCCGTGCCGGTCCAAAGCGCCTTGGAAAACGCTGACGAGTTTAAGTTGATTATAGACAATGATGAAGCGATAGACGAATGGGTGGCTTTCCTGTCTGATCAAATCGATGGAAGACCAATTTGGCTTCATCCCGAGTGGTCTCAGCATTTCAATGCCGACATCCTTAATCGGATAACCAGTTCGGTTAAGAAAAGTGGATCTCCTTTTAGAGCGGGTGTTCAGGCCCACAAATTCTATCAGGCCGACACGCTTGATCCAAGATCTGCAAGCCCAAAGCCATTAGGAGGGAATCCAAAACTCGGATACTAATATTGCTAATTAAGTGAACTTTCGCAGAGTCAGTCTCGTCAACTATCGCAACATAAGCCATGCTCGGATCGATCTGGATTCCCGAAGAGTGTTTCTACATGGCGCGAACGGCCAGGGGAAGACGAATTTTTTAGAGGCTTTGGGATTGGCGACTGCGTTGAGGCCGTTTCGCACGCATGAGAATAGGATTATTATTGGCCCGAATGGCGAGCAGTCTGAGGCGCGTTTCGAGATTGAGTGTGAGCGGGCAGGGGAATCCGTTGTAGACGTTCGTATCAAGAGATCTGGAAAAGAGGTGAAATTGGATTCCAAGCCGGTACGACGGTTGTCCGATTTCGTAGGGAGATTTCCAACGGTCGTTTTGTCATCCAACGATTTGCAACTAACCAGGGGAGCTCCTGGGAAGCGTAGGCGTTATTTCGATACGTTTATTTGCGGAATCGATCGCGACTACTTTGCTTCCTTACAGCAATATCAAAAGCTATTGCAAGAGAGGAATGCATTAATGCGATCAGAAGAGGGCGAAGCGGTCGTTGCGGCATTCGAGAAGCAAATGGATCTTCCGGCTTTGAAAATCTGCCGCTCGCGAAAGGAAATCGTGTCCGAACTACTTCAAATAGCGGAGCCAATCTATGAGAATCTTTCTGGCAAATCGGAGAAGATAGGGATCGAGTATGCTTCCAGCTCTGAATTGGAGAAAGAGGGAGATTTCCTAGAAGCTTTGTATAGAAACCGGAAGCGAGATCGCTATTTGCAATCTACTAGTCAAGGGCCTCATCGAGACGACTACGGACTGTTTGTTAACCGCTTGCCCGCTAGCGACTACGCCTCTGAGGGTCAACAAAGGTCGATAACATTGGCCCTCTCGTTGGCGATCATTCAGTATTGGAGAGAGCGAAAGGGATTGCTACCAGTAGCTTTGGCTGACGATGCGTTTGCTGAATTGGATACAGTCCGGCGCGAACGGTTTTGGAAACTGCTCGACGAAGACATGCAATTGATCGCTACCGGCACTCAAGTGCCAGCAGTTTGCCGAAGCGGAGAGTGGAAGACAGTGGCGGTTGAGAACGGCTGCTTTGGCGATTGAGGGGCCAAAGCCCCTTGATACGTGATCGCTCTTGAGCGCTTTTAAACTCTGTAGGTATGGATTGCCTTAGCTAGGGCAGAACAGGCCGGATGCTCGAAGGGATTGGCTCGTCCGCTTGGCGGACTCGGGACTATTGTCCTCTCGCTATCTCGGGCCCCATCTCCGTTCGCTGGCGTTCTTTGCGTCGAACCCCTTCGGGGGTCTCGTCTAGGCTTGGCAGCCTCGCAGGGACTCGAACCCCGACAGAAGGAACCAGAATCCTTAGTGCTACCATTACACCACGAGGCTGTCAGAGTCGCAAAAGGTAGCGACTCTAATGGCTGAATCAATAGAAAAGAGCTAGGGCTGTGGCCGCGAGGCATATGGCGCTGCAGGGGCCTGAGATCGGCAGCTACCCTTAGGAGCTCGGGGCGAGCTCAGTTCTGGCCTTGCTCAGACTTGCTCGAGTCTGGTTTAACAGTCCCTTTGTAAGGGGCGGTTTTCCAGAATCCTCGGTAGAAGCAAGATCGGTTGCCCGCCAAAAATTTTCGGCATTGCTCTGCATCTTGTTGATTTGCAGCGACTGTGGAGGGGATAGAACGATTCATGATCGATCTGTTTCTTATCGGCTCATAGGGGAGGTTATTGAGCTCTCAGTCTCGAATTACGCAGGCTAGGGCTGTGATGGGTGTTGATTTCGGGTGAGCGGCGCATTTGATAGGAATGATGAAAGTAGGGATTATCAGTGGAACGAGCGTCGCCCGCACTGGCATATTCGATAATTGGGAACTGCAGGTAAGTTCGACGCCCCATGGCGAAATTGATTTCAAGGAAGCCAATGGCATTGTGGTCATCAATCGCCATGGTTTCCGCCATCCTCTGCCCCCCCATCGAACGAATTATCGCGGTTATGCCCACTTGCTCAAGGAGATGGGTGTCGAGGCCACCCTTTCCCTAAATTCCGTGGGTTCCTTGGATGAGGATCTTCTTCCGGGGAGCCTGGTCTCTTGCTCCGACTACGTTAGTTTCGCTCCCATCACCTTCATCGACGATGCTCCCAGCGCGTTTGCTCCGAGTATCGACAACCGTCTGTTGGATAGACTTGAGCCTAGCTTTTCTTGCCAAATCGTCAAAGATAGAATTTACGCTCAAACACGAGGCCCGCGTTTCGAGACTAAGGCCGAAGTAAGGATTCTGCAAAAATGGGGATGCGACGTGGTCGGGATGACTTTTGCCAGCGAATGCGATTTACTTCTGGAGAGTGGCATATCCGTCACGTCCCTTTGTATGGTCGATAATTTTGCTCATGGTATTGGTAATCATAAACTTAGCTATGAAGTATTTCGAAATTTAGTGGACGAAAACCAGAAAATTGTGGATGAGGTGCTCGCGGTAGCAGTCGAGTTATTCCAGGTTTGAGGAGGAATTTTGGAAGAATGGTGGGCAAACGATGGCCAGAATTGTAAATTCCCTTGGGAAAAGGCCGATGGGTTACCTTGTCTGATTACGCAATTGTCGTCAGCGACGAGCAGCATGGAAAAAACAATGAGCGAATTTCTCCCTACCAAAGTCATGAATTCATCTCGCGAGGTGTTTCATCGCTTGAAATCACTAATTGGGAGCCGGATTAAAGGTAAAGACGAGGTCATCGACAATATACTCATTTGTTTGGCTGCTGGCGGGCACGCGCTGATCGAAGAC
>Ga0208624_1000704_pt1 | contig 16562 bp, 15 predicted proteins | sample Knorr_S23_td_DCM_FD_185607 | JGI IMG/M metagenome (GOLD analysis project Ga0208624, IMG submission 185607) | Marine microbial communities from Southern Atlantic Ocean transect - Knorr_S23_td_DCM_ad_71m_LV_A (SPAdes) (version 2) | ecosystem: Environmental > Aquatic > Marine > Oceanic | place...
TTCCTTCACCGAATGCTAAAGAATAACCCCATAAAACCCAAATTACTGGCATTAGAGCCATTGCTGCAAAACAGTACATCATAGTACTTACTACGTTTTTAGCTCTAACAAGACCACCGTAAAAAAAGGCTAAACCTGGAGTCATAAATAATACTAGAGCTGAAGCGACAATCATCCACGCTAAGCTCCCAGAATCAAAATCAGGCATAAAAAATCCTTTACTAATTGTTTAATTATTAGAATTTAAAGGAATACATTATTGATTTATTACAACAAGGTAAATAAATGTTACATAAATGTTAAGTAATACTTATTTTTTTACGTATAAAATAATTTAACTTATATTTTTTTACGAATATAGTAAATAATAGCATAATTATTAACATAGTTTCGAAACCCATTCTTCCCTCTCCGCAAGTTCCATTTTCTTTAGATTCAACTTCGATATTTTCTGTCTTTATGATTGGTGCACTACTTTGATTTGACGTTAAAGTAGATATCCAATCTCTTTCAATATCATTTAAATTTTTTCCATAAGCAGCAAGAAAACTTTCGTCAAAAGATTTTCTATCAGATATGCCTTTCATAAGATTTTTCATATTTTGCTTCGGGTATTGTTTAACTAAATATTCAATAAACGATCTTGATTGGCCATAAGCAACAAGAGTTAGGTTTGGGTTTCCCGGAAATCTATTTAGAGAAGAAAAAGGGAATAATCTGTTTGTGTCAACTGCCCATTCTAAATATCTATCATATCCGGAATCTGGTTCAATATTTCCATATTCTGCGAGACCTTCATTTAGCCACAATGGCACACCAGTATAAGAATCCTTTGTGGCTCTAGCAACAATTATATGAGTAATTTCATGCGTTGATACGCCTAATGCTGATCTTGAACCGCCGTCTACAATAACTATATTTTCAGTAGCAAATGCTTGGCCTTCTGTAATAAGAGATCCAGCCTGAGTTTGACTTTTTTTCACAACAACATCAAACATTTCTGAATAATTGTTGTACATTACTAAGGAAATTCTATCATTTGACTCAACACCCAATAATTCAGATATATCTTTAACAGATTTATCACAAGCTTCAAGTACATTTTTTGCTCGCCTTGAAACTGGCCCATGATAATAAACATCTACAATTTCACCTTGAACAATATCCCAGTTAAACCTGCTATCTAAAAGCACATCATACTGTTTTTTAGTTCTAAAAGAAGAACCATCTTTGTTGAAAATCTCAAAATAATATTCTATCTTGCTTCCAGGGGGCATGTACCTACTCGATTGAAGAGTTGAAAAGAAATGATCTATAGGTTCATTTCCTTTTGGTAATTTAAGGTATTCATACTGAAAGGATTTCCTACCATCTATTTTAAATTTTACTTGAATATCTTGAATATTTTCATAATTATTAAGCTCAATATTAAATCTTATTCCCTGAGGAATTTCCGACTGAACTCCAAAACCAATAACATTTTCCTGGTCAGCATAAATATAGTTATTTCCAGATATAGAAAAAAAGAAAATAAATATTAGAAAAAAAGTCTTAATTAAATTTTTCATTATTATTTAAGTATTCTCCAAAAAATTAAAAATCGATGAAAAAGTCCTGCTGTTGTTGCAATCGCTAATAGAGTAACAGTTAATTCAGGACTAAAAAAAATTAAACCTAAACTGACAACTAGCACTCTTTCTGGTCTTGTAAAAAAACCACCTTTAGAATTATAACCCAATCCTTCGATCCTGGCTCTTAAATAACTGATTAATATTGAAAATACTAAAGATAATGATGTCAACAAAACAAGATTAGTTTCATTTGAAGTTGAAAAAAAATATATTAAGCCAATTAAAACAATAGCTTCACTAAGTCTATCAAGTGTTGAATCTAAAAAAGCCCCTCTATCTGTTATTAGTTCCATTTTTCTAGCCAATGCTCCATCGAATATATCCATAAATCCAGAAAATAGTACTAAAAGCCCTCCTACCAAAAAACTTCCAGAAGAAATGAAATATGCTGAAATACAACATATTAAAAAGCCTAAAAATGTAACTGCATTAGGAGTTAATTTAAGTTTTAATAATAAAAATAATATTGGGTTAACTAAAAAACTATCAAGAATAGATCTTAATGAAATCCTATATTTTTCAAATACATCATTCATAATTTTTTATATGTTTTAAATATTTTTTTGGCAACGTATTCCCATTTATAATTTTTTGAAAATTCATAGCCATTATTTTTTAAATTAAATCTTAAATTATCATTTTCAATCAATAAAGTTAATTTATTTGCTAAATCATTTATATCTTTATTTTTAAATAATATTCCATTTTTATTATTTATTAATTCCTTATAACCACTTATATCTGATGCAACTACAACATTTTTTGAAGCCATTGCCTCAATTAAAATAATTCCAAAACTTTCATTTTCGATTGCTGGTGCACATAAAATATCTGAATCAAAATAATGTTTGTAAAGTTTTTCACCTTCTGTATGGCCAATGAATTTACATTGTTCAATTGAAGGATACTTATTTATCAACTTATCAATATCTTGACCTATAAGCACTAATTCAAATGATTTTTTTATATTATTTTTCTTCATTATTTGAAATGCTTTTAAAAGTATTTCAGCTCCTTTCCTTTCTTCATTTCTTCCAACAAACAATATTTTTATTTTGTCTTTTTTTTGATTCTGTTGATTTTTAAATAAGGCATTTGCAACCCCGTTAGGATGAATTTCAACATTTAGATTATAGTTAAAATTTAGTAAAGAATCTTTAGCTGATTTTGACACTGCTATAAAGCAATCTTTTTTATATAACCAAGGCTTAAATATAAATCCCCAAACCTTAAACATCCAGCTTTTTTTAATTGTTGAATGAAAGGTCAAAACAGTTTTATTCTTGGAAAAAATTAATGAAAAAATAGAAATAAATGGAACTAGAGGCTCATGAATGTGCACAATATCAAATCTATTTTTTTTAAAGAAAGAGTATATTTTAAATAAAGATTTCCATGATAATAAAATATTGGCAACAGTACTTCCAAATTTTATAGGGACCGGCTTACCTAGATTAATAATATTAATGCCATCTAATTTAAAATTAATTTTTGATGAAGTTGAAAGAATAGTAACTTCAATTCCATCTATTTGTAATTCATTGGCATAATTTACTATATGATTAGTCACTCCCCCAGTTTGGGAAATATCATAAGGAGAAACAAAACATACTTTCATGTTAATAGCTTAAAGCTAATCCATCTTTTCTTGGGTCGGAACCAGCAATAAAAGTATTAAGATATTTATTTATTGCTTGACCTCCTCCAAATGCTCCTTTTTCATAACCTTTTAAAACTTTAATATCATGCCTTAATTTTATTAATTTTTCATATGTATCTTCATTAAATGTTTCTTCTAAATTAATAATTCCTGAAAAAGGGTCATAATTAAATCTTGGTGCATCTAACGCTGTTTGAGGTGTCATTTTCAAATCAACCATATTTGATATTACCTGCAAATGACCTTGAGGTTGTTGAAATCCACCCATTACCCCCAAACAGCTAAATAACTCATTATCCATTGTTATTAAAGAAGGAATTATAGTATTGTAGGGTCTCTTTAATGGCTCAAGCTTATTAGGGTGATTTTCTTCCAAAGAAAACAGTGACCCTCTATTATTCATAGCTAATCCATGATTTGGAATAACTAATCCACTGCCAAAACTTTGAAAAAGACTGTTTATAAAAGAGCATGCATTTCCTTCTTTATCAACAACAGATATATATACAGTATCACCATGTGATTTCATTTTTCCTGCCTCATAGTCATCTTTTGCAATGTTAGAGTCAATATCATTAAATCTTTCAGTTGCATATTTTTTAGACAATAATTGATCGATTGGTGTTTTATAAAATTTAGGATCTGAAACATGCCAAAGTGCATCTTTAAAGGCTATTTTTATAGATTCTATTTGATAATGTAATTTTAAATATTCATTATCCAAATCATTAAAATTTTCAAAAATATTTAAAGCAATAAGTGCAGCAATGCCTTGACCATTAGGCGGGCATTCCCATACATCATAACCTTTATAATTTATAGAAATTGGTTTAACCCATTCTGACTCATGGTTATAAAAATCCTCTTCTGTAAGCACTCCGTTAAATTTGTCTAAATATGAAATAATATTTTTAGGGACACTTCCTTGATAAAAAAAATTTTTTCCATTATCTGCAATTCCTTTTAAGACCTTTGCCAAATTTTTGTTAAAAAATGTTTCTCCAAATTTAGGTGATTTATTGTTAATTAAAAAATCACAATTATCATTTATTAATAATTTTTTTTCTGATTTGCTCCAATAGTCTGCTATAACTTCAGAAACCGGAAAGCCATTATTTGCTAAATCTATAGCAGGCACTAACAATGTGTCTAAGGAGAAATTTCCATATTTTTTTGATAACTCTTCCCAAGCATCTACTGCCCCAGGAACACTTACTGATAATCCAGAATTTGGGCCTTCAAATGGAATTTCTTTATAATCATTTTCAATAAAATATTTATAATTAACTTTAGATCCAGTTTTTCCACTCCCATTCAAAGCAATTACTTTAGATTCATTATTTAAATACAATAATGAAAAGACATCTCCACCAATTCCAGTAGACATAGGTTCAACAACATTTAAAACTGCTGCTGCTGCAATTGCTGCGTCAACAGCATTGCCACCTTTTTTTAAAATATCTAAACCTGCATTAGCTGCTAAAGGGTGGCTTGTTGCGATAGATCCGTTTGATCCTAATACATCAGAACGCCTAGAGTTATATTTACTGAATTTAAAAGTACTCATTTCTTACTTTGATCTTGGATTGAATATATCAGTTAATGCATCCCCAAGTAAATTCCAACAAAAAATTAAAATCCACACTACAGCAACCGGGGCAAGAATTTGTTCAGGATGATTAACCAAAACCGAAACACTTGATGAGCCCCTACCGGAAACATCTGCAATCATAATACCTAAGCTTGGATGAGGAGGTTGAACTCCAAGGCCAAGAAAACTCAAGAAAACTTCAGTTCCTGCAACAGCACCTAATCCAAAACTTGCAGAAACTATTATTGGTCCTATTACATTTGGAAGAATATGCCTAAATAATATTCTTGCATTTGAAGCACCTGCAATTTTTGCAGCTTGAACATATTCTCTTTGACCTACAGATAGCACTTGGCCTCTTACTAATCTCATCATCCCAAACCAGCTCAGGGGAAGTAATGCAATTCCGATTACAGCGAAATCAACAATTCCACTTGAAACTATACCATTTATTCCTGTTGAATCTTCAACTTTTCTAGCAAAATCAACAATTCTAGGCCTTAAGGTCGCAGCTAGTATAATGATTAGCAGAATATCTGGAAATGCAGCAAGGATTTCACCTACCCTAGTTATAAAAGAATCTACCTTTCCTCTAAAATAACCGGCAATAAGACCCAGACTAACTCCCAGTATCAAACTTCCAGTTATAAGTCCCACTAACGTTATTATCACTGTTGTCTGAATACCCCATATTATTCTAGTAAAAATATCCCTTCCAAGCCTATCTGTTCCAAAAATATGATCCCAAGATGGGCTACTTTGTGTGTTGAGTAAATTAGTTTCTGAATATGAATAGGGTGCTATAAGAGGTGAGAAAATACCTATTAAATAAACTGCACTTAAAATAATAATTACAGATAATGCCACCTTTTTATGCAATAATGATTTCATTCCTTCCTTAAAAGGTGATGAAGAAAGGTTATTTGAATCATCGTTAATTTTCATTTGAATATTTAATTCTTGGATCTAAAAATACGTATAAAATATCAACTATTAAATTCGCTACCACTAATGATGCTGTCCCAATTAAAGTTAATGCCATAATTATTGGGTAATCTCTTGAAAAAATAGCATCCAATGCAAATCTAGCAACCCCAGGAATACCAAATATTAACTCTACTATAAGCGCACCTCCCAACATGCCAGAAAAAGAAAGACCCAAGACTGTCACAACTGGCAATATGGCATTTCTTCCAACATGCTTGAAGTTTATGGAAAATCTATCAACACCTTTAGCTTTTGCAAATGTGATAAATTCTTGACCTATGATATCAAGAGTGCTTGCTCTCATTAGTCTTGCGATAACAGCAATTCCAGGCAAACCAACAGTTATAGCAGGCAATATTGCTCTTTTATCAAAAATCCCTCCCCATCCGGAAACAGGAACCCAACTTAGCTCTAAAGCAAAAATTATAATTAATAATGGAGCAGTCAGGAAAACTGGCATTGCATAAAGGATTAATGTTAAAGAAACAATGATAGGGTCAGCAGGTGTACCTTGTTTAATAGCAGCATAAAAACCTAAAGGTATTCCAAATATGGTTGAAATTAAAACTGATAACAAAAATAGTTTTGCAGATACAATTAATTTAGGAGACAAAAGCTCAATAACAGTTTTTCCTGGATATTTATAACTTTCTCCAAAATCACCGGTTATAGACCCTGAAACATACCTTGCATACTGGACAATTAATGGATCATTTAAACCCTTTTTTTCTCGTATAGATTCTGCTAATTCTTCAGTAAAATTATTACCAAGCATCACCTCTACAGGATCTCCAGGACCATAATGACCTAATATAAAAACTATTAAAGTTATTATTAGCATCACAAATGGGACCCATAATATTCTCTTTAAAGTATATAAAATCAAAATTACATTTTTTTAATTTTGAATATAAACGTTTTTGAGTTTTGGCACAATCAATGGAGTAAACTCAAAGCCTTTAACTCTTGAATTAATTAATGCCATGCCTTCTTGATCAAACCACATTGGTAGCCATGGAGCATCGTCAATAATAAGTTGCTCAGCTTTGTTGTACTTGCTAAACCTTGAAAGTGGGTCTTGGTCAGTTCTGGCCTGTTCAAGCAATGAATCAACTTCATTATTTTTGTACAATCCGTGATTACCTTTGCTTTCAGAATGAAAAAGGATATCAATAAAGTCTTGCGGGTCAGGGTAATCTGCTTGCCAACCAGACCCTCCCCATACTTGAAGCCTTTCTCTGTGCAAGTCTTGCAAATAAGTAGCCCATTCAACCTGCTGTATTTCAATTTGTACTCCAAGTATTCTATCCCACATGTCGGCTACGACTTCCATATCAAGGCTTGGTGATCCACCTGTTCCGGGGATCGTTACTACAATTGGAGGTCTAGTGTTAGGATCAGCATATTTTGATTCCTCAAGCAATTTAACTGCTTTGTCTGCGTCATATTCAAGCCCTTTAACATCACTTGAAAAACCAGGAAAATTAGGTGGCAAAATACCATATGCTGGTTTAACTAAATCAGAGTAAACTGACGAAGCAATTAATTGTTTATCAACTGCATAGTTAAGTGCCATTCTAAATTTTGGATCATCAAATGGAGGCATGGTTACATTGAAACCTATATAATTTATAGTAAATGAAGGTGGTACCATTACTAAATCATTGTTAAGGGGATCACTAGGATTTTGAACTCTCTCTAAATCAGCTAAACCAACTCCAGTTATATCGATTTCACCATTTTCGTACATTGCCATTGGAACTCCACCAGCCAAGTTAAATTCAACTCGATCAAGTTTTGCTAAATCTCCCCAATAATTATCATTTCTCTTTAATATAAGTATTTGACCAAGATCATACCTTTCCAGTGCAAAAGGTCCTGTACCAACAGGATTATCTGTCCAATTTTCACCAGAGTTAACGTTTGATTCCTTTAAAACGTAAGCAGTTGGATATGTTAATTTAGCTAAAAAATATGCCTTTGGTGAATCTATATTAATTTGTATAGTCTTATCATCTATAAGTTTTATTCCACTAATTTCTGTTGCATTCCCATCAATTACATCTTGAGCACCAACAATATCTCCAAGGTACAACTCAGCAACTGGTGATTCTGTGTCTGGATTTGCAGCTCTATTGAATGAGTAAATAAAGTCTCTTGCAGTTACACTCGAACCGTCTGAAAATTTAATATCATCTCTTAAATTAAAAGTATACTGTGTGCCACCTTCACCAACATCCCAACTTTCAGCAAGATCAGGGACTATTTCAAGTTCTGGATTTAGGCTTACTAAACCAGAAAACATTTCTACTACTAAACCAGCAGAAGTTGTATCAGTAACAAGGTGAGGATCTAGCGTTGGAGGATCACCCCATAGTCTTTTCAATGTTCCACCTTCAGATTGTGCTGAGCCAGCTTCATCATTCTGTAAAGATGGAGCAATGCCTTTATCACTAGCGACTTCTTGGTTTGAAGTCATAAGTTCTTCTGTGCTAGATTCTGCACAAGCAACAAATAGTGATATTGATAATAAGCTTGATAAAATTAATTTAAGATAAATATTTTTAAACATATAATTTGGGATTGTTTGTATTTATATTAATTATATATGTTAATTAATATTTTGGGATTTATTAATAAATTTTAAAAATTCATAAAGTAATTGATCTAAGTCTCCATCTAAAACTCTCTGTGCATCCGGCATTTCGAAACCAGATCTTATATCTTTAACCAATGTGTAAGGATGTAAAACATAACTTCTTACTTGATTGCCCCATTCGGCAGAAACAAATTCTCCTTTTAATTCGTTTTCTTTTTCTTTATTTTTTACATTTTCTAAATCAACTAACCTAGATTTAAGTATTTGAAGGGCAATATTTTTATTTTGAGATTGAGAACGTTCATTTTGCACTGATACAACAATTCCGGAAGGTTTATGGGTCAATCTAATAGCAGATGAGTTTTTTTGCACACTTTGACCACCAGCTCCGCTAGCCTTAAAAGCTTCAATTTTTAAATCATCATTATTAACTTCGACATTTACTGTTTTCTGGAAATCAGGAATAACCTCAACTAAAGCAAAACTTGTATGTCTTAGGTTTGCTGAATTGAATGGAGACAATCTTACTAGTCTGTGGACTCCCTTTTCACCTTTCAGAAGGCCGAATACCTTTTCACCTGTTATTCTTAATAATGCACTTTTTATTCCTGCTTCTTCACCGGGAGAAGAAGTTAAAATTTCTGCTTTAAAATTTTTCTTATCAGCCCACCGTAAATACATTCTCAACAACATTGATGCCCAATCTTGCGCATCAACACCTCCAGCTCCACCACTAATTGTCATCAAGACATCATATTGATCATGTTCTCCTGAAAATTGAAGATCAGTCTCGATTATTTTAATTTCGTCTTTAATATTCTTTAATTCTTCCATTGAATCTTTTTCTAGAACCTTGATTTCATCTTCTGTAGAATCTTGTACTAATTGATAGTAGCTTTCCACAGAAGAATTAATATAGTTAATTTTATCCAAAAAAGATTTCTTCGAAGCCAAAGAGGTCATTAATTCAGTGCCAAATTTTCTGTCATTCCATATATCTGGAGATTGAGATTTTTCCTCAAGCTCTTCAATTTCTATTTTTAATGTTTTAAAGTCAATTAAAGAATTTAATTCAGAAATATCTTTCTTTAAATTTGAAATTATTTTTTTAAATTCTGACATGTTACTCAACTTCTTTAATACCAGATTTTTTTAAAGCTTCAGAAATAGATTTCTTATCATTTTCACTAAGACTATTTTGAGGTTTTCTGGGATTGCCTCCTTCAAAGCCAAGTAAATCCAAAGCATACTTAATACCTGCAGCTCCTCTTGAAAGAATGGCCCAATCTAAATCGACTAATTTGTCATTCAATTTTTTTGCTTCAACAAAATTTTTTTCTATGCAAAGTTTCATTATTTTTCTACATATTTTTGGTGCTATGTTTCCAAGCATAAAGCATCCACCATTTGCACCTTCAAGGGACATTGTGGGCATAAGCATTGCATTTGGAACCCAAAATTGTTTTGATTTATCAACATACTTCCTGGTCATCATTTCGAATCTCACTAAATGGCTTGCAATATAGCCAAATACATTATCATTATCACAAAATCTCCCAATTTGGTCTGGGTTAGCACCTTCAGTTGTCATTGAAGAATCAAAACCTCCTGGAGACATTTGATGAATAATTAAAACAGGCTTAGAAATATTATTTAATACTTCTTTAAAATACTTATCTATTGTATTCCTTCTTCTTGGAATCCTAATTCTAATTAAATCAGCACCTAAATCAGCATATTTATTACTTTCATTTAAAGTTCCAGAAATTGAAGGATTATCAACACCGGCTATTAAAATCTTCTTATTTTTTAAAGTGTTTGCAACTACTCTAAAAATATCCAATTTTTCTTCAGAGCTCAAAAGCGTCTCTTCTCCATTTTCAGTACCCATTACAAATCCAGATAAATCTGAATTAATCCACTTTTTAGAATTGTTTTCAATGGCTTCTAAGTTAACCTTGTCACCTTTTGTAAAAGGAGTTGGCATTGGTGCAACAAGTATTGGATAGTTAAGTTTTTCAAGCATAAATTTTTCCTTTATCAAATGATTCAGTAATCAATTATATCAATTTACTATAAATATTTATTAATAAATTAAATAATGAACTAATATGTTCAAAAGATAAATTAACAAGATGAAAAATTTACTAATAAGAAATTTTTATAAAATAAAAAGAAACCCCTCAAATATTCAGGTTTTGTTATTAACAGTAATTGTTCTGTTAATAATTTATATATTATTTGGTAATCAAATATTTAATACTGCAAAAGATAATTTAGAAACAACTTTAAAAAATCGTAATGAAAGAGAATTTAGTGGAGATATTGATGTTGAAGCGTGGCAGTATAGTTGGATAAGGACAGGAATAATAAATATGAAAAATGCACAAGGACCTGCACAATGGAGGGCAATTAATTGGGAGAAGGGGTGTTATTCTAGAAGAATAACTAAGTGGAATGAAATTTACCAAAATGCAATCAAAAATTCCTGTGAAAATTTAAATGAGATTCAGAAAAAGTTTGACGAATACTGTTTGGGAGTAAATGAAAACTGTAAAATTCCAAAAGAAGCTATTTTAGAACTTTCAAAAGTGATGAGTAACTTAGAAAAAGCATTTTCTAATGCGGGCTTTGTTTTGCCTTACAATGAATATGAGGAAACTGGGATTGAATAAAATAAAAATATTTTTAAAAAACTTTTTTTTAGGAATTCTAGTTGGTTTTTCTGACCTTTTTCCCGCAATTAGTGGGAGTACAATTTTAATGATTTTTGGAAAATATTTTGAATTATTAAAACCAATTAATTATTTAATAAATTCGATTTATAAATTAAAAAAAATTGAATTTAAAAATTTAAATCTTACATTTACCTTACCTTTAATTTCTGGAATAATGCTTTCGGTTTTCACTTTTTCTAGAATAGCAGAACATCTATTTGATAATTATAAGGCACAAACTATTACTTTTATTTCTTCATTCTTAATAATATTTATAGCCTGGAATTTGAAAAAAATTGAAAAACAAAGTAACTATTTAATTTTCTTTTTTTCTGGCATTCTATTAAGTTCAGTGATTTATTTAATTCCAGATAATGTCATAGAAAATACTAGTTTGTTAGTAATATTAGTTTCTGGAATTTTTGCAATGTCATTTATGATAATACCTGGGATTAGTGGCTCTTTAATGCTTGTCGTAATTGGTTCATATGAAAAAGTAATTAGTGCAATTAGTAATTTTGACCTTTCCTTTTTGATTATATTTTTATTTGGAGGAATCATAGGATTAGTGACCTCCGTGACAGTAATATCAAAGATAATTAATTATTTTAAAAGCAACTTAACAATTTTCTTTTACGGACTAATTCTAGGATCAATCCCTAAATTCTTTACACAAGCTACAATAAATAATTACTATTCAATAGAAAATTTAATTTATTTATTTTTAGCAATTTTAATTTGCATAACATTAATCAAAATAATTGAAAGATATGAAAAAAAATTATAGTCAAATTTTTATATTAACAATATTAATAATACTAAATATTTCTTGTGGTAATGATGATGCAAAAATAATAAATATTGATAAATTTTCTAATACAGGAAAAGTTTTAAAATTAGATTATTTTATATCCAAAGGATTTAAAGAAGTAAAAGAATATGATGTATCAGAATTAAATGGAGCATTGTCAGCTCATTATGGATGGTTCAAAGATGATTTTAATAATCCAAGAGACTATGAAATAAGATTTTACATAGATCATAAAACAGCATTAAATTCAAAATTAATAGTTGAAGAGGTAATTGGAGAAAATGCAATACTTGCCTCAAGAGATGTAACTTGGAAAGAAGGTAATTCTGACAGGAGAGTTAATAGGAGAGGTGCGGGATCTGGTCCAGGTTCTGCCAAAGCAAAATATCTTTATTACTTAATTTACGAAAATACTGTAATTATGTGCGAAGGTTTAAATGAAGAGGAATCAATAAAATTATGTAATAACATAATTAAATGAAATTTTAATTCATTGAAGGATTAATATTATTTATATCTTTATTTAATTTTTCAAACCAATTTCCAACTTGAAGGACGCCGAAATCTTGGTCAAATTTTCCTGTAAACATAATCCCAATTGGAAGACCAGTTTTTGAGATACCTGCACGAGTACTCAATGATGGCTGTCTTGTTACATTAAATATACTTGTAAATGCCGGTATCCTTGCACCAATCACTTTTAATGAATTAGACATATTTTTCTTGCTGTAGTTTTCTATTTCATCAGGCAATACAGGATTTGTAGGGCAAGCAATAATGTTAATTTCATTATATATTTCATCAATTTTTTCTTGGAAATAATTCATCACTCTTAATGAACCAAGATAATCTTGAACTGATAATGCCTCTCCAGCAACCAATCTACTTACAACTTCATATGTATATTCTGAGTAATTATTTTCAAGAAATTTTGAATGGATTTTTATTGCTTCTGCCATTGTAATGATCACATTTACTGGCCTGCAAAGTGATAACCACTCAAGATCAATCTCTACTATTTCAGCACCATTGTCCCTCATTAGATTAATTGAATTTTGATAAACTTCATTAATTTCAGGGTCAATATTTTCAAAATATTTTCCAGTGGGAATGCCAACTTTTAATCTGACTGGAAGCATTGCATCAAAATTATCAAGCATATCAACATTGAATCCCTTAAATGGATCTAAATCGTGATTTTTTTGATATTTACATACTTCTTGAATGAATATCGCACAGTCTCTTGTCGATTTAGCAATTGGCCCAATAGTGTCTAGTGTCCAGGAAAGAGGAAAAACTCCATTAGTTGATAATTTATTGTAAGACGGTTTAAAACCAGTTACACCACAAAATGATGCTGGCATTCTTATAGACCCTCCAGTGTCACTACCTATAGCTATTGGTGAAAAGTTTGATGCAACTGCGGCGGCTGAACCACTACTGGAGCCGCCAGGAATAAATTTTAAATTCCATGGATTCTTTGTTTGCTCTGAATTTGAATTTATACCGTGAGGACCAAATGCAAATTCTACCATTTGGGTCTTGCCTACAATTATTGCACCAGAACTTTCTAATGCTTTTATTACATCAGCATCTTCATTAGAAATATTATTTTTCAATATTTTTGATCCAGCAGTTGTAACTTTGCTTTTAATGTCAATTAAGTCTTTAACCGCAATTGGGACCCCATGAAGTGGACCTTTATAATCACCATTTAAAATTTGTTTTTCAGCTACACGAGCCTTTTCCTCCCAATCTTCATATATTTCTATAAAGCTTGATATTTTATGTTCATATTTATGTATTTGCTTTGAATATTGATTGTAAAGATCAACTGGAGATATAGTATTTTTTTTAATTAATTCAGATATTTCAAAAATATCTTTATTTAAAATTTCTATCATTTTTCATAATTAAAGGATTATTTGATAATTTATTTTTCTCTTCAAATCCAATTACATCTTCAATAGCTTTCCTTAATTCATCGATTCTTGCAGATATCATTTCATAATCTTCAGAAGATAAATTATATTTATTGTTTAACTTGCTTTTTATTTCATTATCCATTTTTTATAAATTTAAGTTTAGATTTGTTGTATATCAGAGTTAAATAAACCTATACTCTATATTAATGCTAATCACAAAATTTTTACATAATTGTTTAAATGAAGCTCTTCAGAAATTGATAAATGAGCAAAATATTACTAATTTCAATCCTCCTGAATATGTTATTGAAAAGCCAAAAAATAAAAATCATGGTGATTATGCAACTAACCTTCCTATGCAATTAGCTAAAATATTCAAGGAAAATCCAATTAATATTGCTAACAAAATTAAAGACAATATTGATGAACATGATATTGAAGAAGTCTCAGTTGCAAATCCAGGTTTTATAAATTTTAAATTATCTAAAAGTTGGCTTGAAAAAGAGATTTTAAAATGCATTGAACAAAAAGATGACTTTGGAAGTCAAAATGAAAAAAATAAAAAAGTTCAAGTTGAATTTGTAAGTGTTAATCCTACTGGCAAGTTACACTTAGGCCATATAAGAGGTGCAGTTATTGGTAGTACAATTTCAAATGTACTTGAAAGTCAAAATTTCTTGGTTACAAAGGAATATTACGTTAATGATGCCGGGAATCAAATTGATTTTTTTTGCAAATCAATTATTGAAAGAATTAAAGAATTACAAGGAAAAAAATTTAATATTACAGAAGAAATGTACGGTGGTATTGATATAATAGATATTTCGAAAAAAATTATTTCCAAATACCCCGATTACCAAAATTATAATTTTTCTGAGATTTCTGAAGGTGAGCTTGAGAATTTAAAAAAAATATCTATAGAAATTTGTATAAATGAAATATTAACTGATTTAGAATCTCTTAATATTTCTCATGACAATTGGTTTTATGAGTCAAGTTTAATTGATAGTAAATATCTTGATAAAACAATAGATATTCTTAATAAGCTAAATCTGATTTACATTAAAGATGGTGCTACTTGGATTAAAACCGAAGAATTGGGTGATGACAGAGATAATGTTTTATTTAAAAGTATTGATAAAAAGCCTACATATTTTGCAACAGACATTGCTTATCATAGAGATAAATTTAAAGAAAGATTTTTTGACAATGTAATTAATGTTTGGGGCTCAGATCATCATGGGCACATAAAAAGGATGAAATTAATTTTAGAAAAATTAGAAATAAATCCAGATAGCTTAGATGTAATTTTGAATCAAATCGTATCATTAAAAAGTAATAATAAAACAGTTAAATTTAGTAAAAGGTCAGGTAATTCAATTTTCTTAAGTGAAATAGTAGAAGAAATTGGAGCTGATGCTTGCAGATTTAGTTTCCTCAGCAGGTCTTCCGAAAGTCAAATGGAAATTGATTTAGATCTTTTCAAAAGCAAATCTAGTGAAAATCCTGTTTTTTATATTCAATATGCTCACGCTAGATTATGTTCTATTTTAAAAAAAGCGGATGAAAAACATCTTGATTTTGAAACAAAAAAATTACTATCTTTAAAGACAACTGAAGAAATAAATTTAGCTAAGAAAATATCTGAATATCCAGAATTACTTCACCGGGTTTCAAAAAATTATGGAGTGCATGAACTAACTTTTTTTGCATTAGAATTATCCCAACTCATTCAAAAATTTTATGAAAAAAATAGGGTTTTTGACAATGATTCAAATGATAAAGAAATTACAAAAAGTAGATTAATAATTACAAAAGCATCTAAAATAACATTAGCAAATTTACTTTCATTAATGGGTATGAGTTCACCAGAGGAGATGTAATGAATAACTTTATTAATTTTGATGATTTTGACAGAGAATCTGTTGAAGAAGCAATTGAAATTGGTATAAATGAAAAAAATAAATTTTATTCTGAAGATTTTGAAATAAAACTTAATAAAAAATTTGGAGTTTTACTTTTTGAAAAACCATCTTTAAGAACAAAGCTAAGCTTTATAAAAGCTTTAAATTTTAACGGTATTAATGATATTTATTTTTCACCTGAAGAAGTTGGTTTAGGAAAGAGAGAGAAAGTCTCTGACGTTGCAAAAGTAATTTCTAAAATGAGTGAAGTTGCAATTCTTCGAACTTTTAAGCATTCAACAATCGAAGAATTTTCTAGGAGTTCATCTGTTCCAGTTATTAATGCGCTAAGCGACAGAGAACACCCTTGCCAAGCATTGTGTGACCTACTTACTATTAAAGAAAAAACTGGCAATAGTTTAAAAAATATTTCTATTACATTTGTGGGTGACGGTAATAATGTTGCTACAAGTCTTGCCAAGGCTATTTTAACTTTTGGCGGCACTTTCATTCATTCATGCCCCAAAGGCTACGAGATACCAAAAGAAGATTTAAAAGTGATAGAAGATCTACAAAAAAAATATAATGGAAATTTTTTAATTGAAAATAATTTAAACTTATCAGTAAAAAATTCTGATATTGTTTACACAGATGTCTGGGCAAGTATGGGGCAAGAATCTCAACAAAGTAAAAGAATTGAAGATTTTAGAAATTACCAAGTAAATGAAAAAATCATA
>Ga0208624_1000707_pt1 | contig 16538 bp, 14 predicted proteins | sample Knorr_S23_td_DCM_FD_185607 | JGI IMG/M metagenome (GOLD analysis project Ga0208624, IMG submission 185607) | Marine microbial communities from Southern Atlantic Ocean transect - Knorr_S23_td_DCM_ad_71m_LV_A (SPAdes) (version 2) | ecosystem: Environmental > Aquatic > Marine > Oceanic | place...
GGGAAGGAATTAATTCCGAATCATTTAATTTGAGTAAATTAGAAGGTTACGATTCTGCAGGATCAATACATATTGTCACAAACAATCAATTAGGATTTACAACAAACCCGAAAGACTCCTTTCCATTGCTTTATTCGACAGACTTTGTTCGTGGATTTGATATTCCAATTATTCATGTTAATGGAGATGATGTACATTCTTGCATCAAGGCAATAAATGTCGCCGTAGAATACAAAAAGAAATTCAATAAAGACGTAGTAGTTGATCTAGTTGCATACAGAAGATTTGGGCACCAAGAAATGGATGACCCAAATATTACTCAACCAGTTATGTATAAAAAAATTAAATCTCATCCAACAATTACTGAAATTTATTCAAAACAATTAATTGAAGAGGGAATAATTAATGAAATTGATATTTCAAAGATAAAAGACAATCATACAGCTACTTTATCTAAAGAAAATGATATTAAATTTACTAAAGAAACAAGTATTTGGCCGGGCGAATTTGTAACAGAAGATATTAATTATGAAAAAGGGGCAAAAAAGTTAAGTATTGAAGAATTAACACTTTTAAATAAAAAATTATATCAAGTAGATTCATCTTTTAAAGTTAATTCAAGGATTAAACAGATCATTGATAAAAGATTAGAAATGGATGAGAATTTTAAAATTGAATGGGGCCATGCTGAATTATTGGCAATTTCATCCGTGCTTGAAAAAGGGATTTCTGTTAGATTTTCCGGGCAAGACTCAAGAAGAGGAACTTTTAGTCAAAGAAATGCTTATTTATGGGATTCGGATAATAATTCTGAAATCAACCTTTTAAGCAAATTTTTAAACAATTCATATGCTGATGTCATTAATTCTCCTCTTTCTGAAATGGCAGCACTTGCTTTTGAGTTTGGTTATAGTATTTCTGAAAATAAAGCATTAGTAATTTGGGAAGCTCAGTTTGGAGATTTCGTAAATAATGCACAATCTGTAATAGATGAATTTATTTCAAGTTCACAACCAAAATGGGGATTAGACTCTAATCTAGTTTTATTGCTTCCACATGGTTACGAAGGGATGGGAGCAAATCATTCAAGCGGATGGATGGAAAGATTCCTTGATTCAGCGGCTGATAACAATATTGCAATTGCAAACTGCTCAAATTCATCACAATATTTTCATTTACTTAGAAATCATGCCCTAATGAATAAACAACCAAACCCTCTAATTGTTTTTACACCAAAAAGTTTATTGAGACATCCTCATTCGTCAAGCAAGTTAAAAGATATTTCAACTTCAAATTTTAAAAGGATTTTAAAACATAAAAATATTAAATCACCAAAAAAAGTAATTTTTGGTTCTGGGAAAATAATTGTGGATTTATTGAGTGATGATGGAATTAAAAACATTGATTCAGGAACAGAAATAGTAAGTCTAGAACAACTTTACCCTTTTCCAATAAAGGAAATTAAAGAAATTTTAAATGGGGCTGAATTAAAAGAAATTCTATGGGTTCAAGAGGAGCCAAGAAATAGAGGGGCATGGAAATATTTCAATGAAAATATTATAGAAATACATGAAAATAAATTAAAGGTTAATTATGTTGGAAGAAAGCCTAGCGCAACAACAGCTACTGGATCTTCATCAGTTCATAAAATTCAACAAAAAAGAATTATAGACTCTATACTAAAATAATTGATAGAATAACCAATTATGTTACACGAAATTATAGTCCCAGAATTAGCTGAATCAACTATTGAAGCAACAGTAGCTTCGTGGTTAAAAAAAGATGGAGAAGCTGTTTCTAAAGGTGATGTAATAATTGAACTTGATACAGACAAAGTCAGTCTTGAAATAGTCTCACCTTCTAACGGCACAATTAAAGAAGTTAAAAAATCAGTCGGTGATGTTGTTAAAGTTGGGGAAATTCTCGGAACAATTGATGATTCAGAATCAGGCTCAGCTCCTAATAAAGAATCAGAAATTGAAGATGTTGAAGTAAAGAATGAAGACGAGTCATCAGGGCAGATAAAAGAGAAAGAAAAATCAGTTAACATAACACCTGTTGCAAAAAAAATTGCTGAAAAAGAAAATATTGATCTTGAAAACATCATAGGCACTGGTCCTAATGGCAAAATAACAAAGGAAGATTTATTAGAGATAAAAAAAGATCCTGTAAAATCTGAGAGCGATATTAATATTACAAATGACAATGTACCAGAAAGAAAAGACGAAGAAATTGTAAAACTCTCAAGAAGAAGAATCACGATTGCTAAAAGATTAAAAGATGTTCAATCTGAAACAGTTATGACTACCACATACAATGAAGTAGATCTTTCATCTGTAATTGCAATTAGAAAAAAATATCAAGATCAATTTGTAAAAAAACACAACACAAAGCTGGGTTTTATGAGCTTTTTCGTCAAGGCTTCAGTGAATTCTCTTCAAAGTTTCCCCCACCTTAATGCAGAATTACATCAAGACGAGTTGATTGTAAAAAAATATTATGACATCGGTATTGCTGTTGCGACTGATGAAGGCTTGGTTGTTCCAGTTCTAAGGGGAGCAGATAAACTATCTTCAGCTGAAATTGAATTGGGAATAGCTGAATTAGCTACGAAATCTCGTGAAAAAAAGATAACTCTGCAAGAATTGCAAGGTGGAACATTTTCAATTACTAATGGTGGAGTTTTTGGTTCTTTAATGTCAACACCACTACTTAATCCTCCTCAGGTTGGCATATTAGGTATGCACAAGATTATGGAAAAACCATTGGCTGTTGATGGTGAAATTGTAATTAGGCCAGTTATGATGTTAGCAGTAACTTATGACCATAGAATCATTGATGGATCAATGGCTGTTCAATTTTTAGTTAGAATTAAAAACTTACTTGAAGATCCTTATCAACTATTAATTGACGCTTAACAAAATAACTTTTAAGTTATTAATTCATGAGAACAAAAATAGAATCTGTTGAAACAATACTTTGGGATAAGTGGTTAATTGTAAAAATTACATGCGAAGATGGAACAATTGGGATTGGTGAAGGAGGAGTGCATGGATGGCAAAGGCCAACTAAGACCGCAATTGATACAATGTCTGAATATCTTATTGGAAAAGATCCCTATTTAATTGAACATCATTATCAATTTTTATATCGTTCTAGTCATTTTATGGGATCAGTTATTCAAGGTGCATTATCTGCAATTGATATCGCACTATGGGACATAAAAGGGAAAAAATTAGATTTGCCAATCTATGAATTATTGTCTGGGAAAACTAGGGACAAGGTTAGGTGCTATATGCATATTTATGGAAAAACAACTGATGAATTGGTCAAAGATGCTAGAAGTAAAGTTGATTTAGGTTTCACTGCTATTAGATTTACACCTTATTCAGATGATTTTTATTTATACAAATCTTTATCTGAATGGACAAATGATGCATATCAAAGAATTAGCTCTGTAATAGATGAAGTTGGCAAAGATGTGGATATATGTGTTGAGATTCACAGACAGATGAATCCAGCAGAATCTATTTCTTTAGCAAAAAAAATAAAAAATTTTGATATATTTTTTTATGAGGACCCAATGCTACCTGATTCTCCATCTGTAATGAAACAGATAAAAGAGCAATGCGGTTTGCCAATAGCGACAGGGGAAAGATTTACATCAATTTTTGATTTTCAAAGTCTTCTAGAATTAAATGCAACAGACTATATTAGACCCGACTTATGTTTAGCCTCTGGCATAAGTGGGTGCAAAAAAATTTCGGCAATGGCTGAAGCAAAGCACATTAAAGTCATACCTCATAACCCTTTATCACCAATTTCTACGGCTGCTTGTGTTCAACTTGATGCATCGATTCCAAATTTTGCATTACAAGAATACACTGGAGAGTCTGAATACCCTAAAAATAAACTTTTAACCAATCCATTGAAATTAGAAAAAGGATATCTTATAGTTCCTGATGGACCTGGTTTAGGAATTGAATTAGACAATGAAAGTATTAGCAAAATTCCTGAAAACCCCAAAGTGCTCGATACCCCTATAGGATTTGATGGATCTGTAAAAGATAGATAATTAATTTAAACAAGAATAGAAATTAAAATAATCGACCCCAAAATCAAGTTATAAAACCCAAAAAATCTTAACTGAGTAAATTTTGATAGAAAAAGCATTATTCTAATTCCTGCAAATGATGAAATAAAAGAAATTAAAAATGCAATCAATAAATATAAAATATCAATTTCTGAAAAACTGTTTAATACTCCAAAAATAATTTCATAAATGCTTGATAATAGAATTAATGGAATGCTCATTAAAAAGGATAAAAGAACTGATTTCCTTACTCCTAATCCAAGTAATAATGAGACACCTATGACCATTCCTGATCTTGAAATCCCAGGAAATGCAGCAAATGATTGGAAAATAGAAGCAAAAATAATTACATAAACAAATTTGAATTCAAATTTTTTGAAAATATGTAAACATAAAATTAGTCCTGAAAAAATAAATGCAAATCCAATAAATATAAGCTTTCTTGATTCTTCATCAATAAAGTCTCTAAAAATTAATCCAAAAAAACCAATTGGGACAAATGAAAGAGCAATCCACATTTTATTAGATTTAATATCAAAGTCTTCTTGAGAAAAATTAGAAAAATTAAATTTAAAGAACATTAATAATGCGATCAAAGATGCCAAGTGTATAACAACATCAAATGTGACGTTTGAGCTCTTAAGATTAAATAGTCTTAAAAAAAGTTCTGTATGACCACTGCTACTTATTGGTAGGAATTCAGTAATGCCTTGAAAAAAGCCCAAAAATAAAGATGAAATTAAGTCCAAAAAAATCCTTTTGCTTAAATTTATATATATATCTTAGATTAAATGGATGATAAAATACCAATTTATTAAATGCAGTAGGAGTAATCTATGCCAAAAATAACAAAAATTGAAACAATAAGAAATCCAAAATATGCAAAAATATTATGGACAGTTGTTTATGACGAGTCAGGAGAATTTGGAATAGGTGAGACATCATGGGGGCCTGATACAGTAGAAACATTTATCTTAAAAGAAATTGCCCCTGGAATGATAGGTAAAAATCCTATGGAATTAAGTAAACGGTGGGATGAAATATGCAAATTAGGTATTACCGTAAGACCTAGTGGAGCTGAAGTTAGATCTTTATCAGCGATAGATATGGCATTGCATGATTTAGTTGGAAAATTAACTGATCAACCCCTTTATCAAATTTTGGGAGGACTATTCAGAGAAAAAATAAAAATTTATAACACATGTGCAGGATATTCTTATGGAGTTAATAGGCCAGAAACTTACAGAAACATACCTGGAGATGTTGATCATATGCCTGATCAAAAATATGAAGACCAGCAAGCTTTTATGACCGATGCAGGTGAATTAGCTAAAAGTCTTCTTAAGGAAGGTGTTTCTGCCATGAAGATATGGCCATTTGATCAATTTGCTGGAAAAACTAACGGTGAATTTATCTCATCGAAAGACATTGATAAAGGCGTTGAACCATTTCAAAAAATAAGAGATGCAGTTGGCAGAGAAATGGATATTATGGTTGAGCTTCACTCAATGTGGAACTTACCTTCAGCAAAAAGAATTGCAAAAGCATTAGAGCCAATAGAGCCATTATGGTTTGAAGATCCAATACCTATGGACAATTTAGATGCTCTTGCAGATTTCAGAAAATTTACTCATATTCCTGTAACTGCGAGTGAAACTATGTCATTAAGATGGAGTTTTAGAGAACTATTTGAAAAAAAGGCAGTTGATATTTGTATGTTTGATATATGCTGGGTTGGAGGAATATCTGAAGCAAATAGAATTTCTGCAATGGCTGCTGCTAATCATTTACCTGTTGCTCCTCACGACTGTGTTGGGCCAATAACGCTAATTAATGGTATACATTTAAGCCTTAGCGCACCAAATGCAATGATTCAAGAAACAGTAAGAGCTTTTAATAATACGTGGTACAGAGACATCATAGACACAATGCCAAAAATTGAAAATGGATATGTATACCCCATGAAAGGCAATGGAATTGGAACCAATTTCAAGGACTCTTTTTTAAGTGATAATGAAACAATTATAAATTCTTATAGTTAATGGCTCAGTTAAAACATGGTGATGTCAAAGGTAAAATATTAACTGTCAATGGTTTAATAGAACCACATGACTTAGGAAAAACCATTTGTCATGAACACTTATTCATTGACTTTAGAGTTGTATATCAGGACCCGCCATTAAAAAAAGATTATAAAAAATCTTTAGAGAAAGTTTCATTAGGTAATCTTGGATGGATAAGAAATTATTGGAATAGCAATAAGGATAATTTAATACTCAATAGCTATGAAGATACTTTATATGAATTAAATGATTTTAAAGAGTATGGGGACAGCATTGTTGAACTTACATCAATTGGATCAATTAGATTAAAAAATCATGCTGAAAGATTAAAATCATTAAGTAGTGCCACAAATTTAAATATTATTTTAGGTTCTGGGTTTTATGTAGATAATTCTCTTCCTGAGTTTTTCAAGCATAAAAATGTTAAAGATATCTCAGATATTATTATTAGTGATTTTTTTAATCCAGTTAACAAAATTTCATCCGGAGTAATAGGTGAAATAGGGTGTAGCTACCCATTAACTGAAAATGAAAAGAAAAGTTTAAAGGCTTCTGCAATTGCTCAGCAAAGAACTGGTGCTAGTATTATTATTCACCCTGGAAGAAACGAAAATTCTCCTTTCGAAATTATTGAATTTCTTAAAAAGGAAAATGCCAACATTGAGAGAGTTGTTATAGGCCATATAGAAAGAACAATTTATTCTTTGGATAAGCTTAAAGAACTTGCATTAGAAAACGTATATATGAATTTTGATCAACTTGGAATTGAATCATCATATTATCCATTGAATAAAAAAAGCTATATGCCAAATGACTATCAGAAAATTAACTTTATTAAACATTTGGTTGATAATGGTTATTCAAATAAAATTTTGCTTGGTCATGATATTTACTCAAAACATAGACTTAAAAAATTTGGTGGGCATGGTTATTCATATTTATTAGAAATGATCTTGCCAAGAATGATAAGTTATGGAATAAGTGATAAAGATATTAATAAAATGATTATTGATAATCCAAAAAACATTTTGACACTATTATGAAATTAAAATTTCTCACAATATTTTTAAGTATTTTTACGATATTGTCATGTAATATTTCTTCTGAAAAAGCATTTGATGAACTTTCTATAATTATTATTTCATCTGATTTATCTATTGGAGAAAATATAATTAATTTTGCGGTTTTAGATATTAATGGAAATCAAATTAATGACAATTTGGATGAGGTAAAGATAAAAAATTTAAAATCTAATAATGAAAATATAATATCAGCAGAATATCAGAATTGGTTTATAGGTAAAGGGGCATACAATACAAAGGTTAAACTAAATGAATCTGGATTTCACGAATTAATAATTTCTTTAAATAAATATGAATCCAAAGCAATATTTAACGTAAATTTAAACTCTGTTACACCAAAGATTGGCGAAAAACCTCCAATAATAAAAACTTTAACTGCTAATTCTGAATTGGAATTAAAAAATATAACTTCAGACCCAAATCCAGAAATTGATTTATACAGATCTTCTTATGAAGAATCTATTAATAATGATAATCCAACAATTGTATTATTTTCGACACCTGCATTATGCGTATCAGGTACATGTGGTCCAATTCTTGAGAACTTAAAGAAAATTAAAAAAGAATTTGTTAACTATAATTATATTCATGTGGAAGTATATAAAAATTTTATTGGAAAAACATTAAGAGATATAGATAGCTTAGAGGTAACTGACCCAGTTAAAAAGTGGGGTCTACCTACTGAACCATGGATTTTCTTTTTAGATAAACATGGAGTTCTAAAAGCAAAATTTGAAGGATTTATTTCTGAAAATGATTTGATTAATGAGCTTAATCAGTTAGAAAACTTTTAATTTCTTCAAGAAGATCTTGCCCTTGATTAATATAAATAGGAATTTTAGGTTCCTTACTTATTTCTATGAGTTCCAAGATTTTCTTTTCTGCATCTACATAGTTTCCTTCTTCAATCGATATTTTTGAACTAACTAATAAATATCTAGGATCTTTGTAATTTAGTTGATTTGAATTGATTAATTTTTTTGCATTATTAAAATCTCCTTTTAAAAAATAATGCTCTGCAACAAGATCATAATCATCAGTGAAACTTGTATCTGAATTATCAAAGAATAATTTAGCTTGATCATAATCATTAATTTTCAAAAAACAATTACTAATTAATAGGTTAAGTCTATTTAATGGAGTTATGGTTACTTCTTCAAACAAATTTATAAATTCTTCACAATTGTTTTGAAAATTTTTCGCCACACCTATTAAATAAATCGCTTCATATAAGTCGGGCTTTAGTTCTAATGCTCTGTCAAGATGACTTGATGCATTTTCAAAATTATTTTTTAAAATTGATACTTCGCCTAAACCCAGCCATCCTCTTGCAAAATTAGGTTCTAATTCAACAACTTTTTTAAATCTTGCTTCTGCAAAACTAAGGTTTTTTACTTCAAGAGATCTATGTGCTCTTACATAATGTATTATGCTATCGGTTGAATCAACTGATTCACTATATTGATCAGGATTATTTTTTTCTACTAATTCATTATTTAAATTTTCTTGATGAGATTGATTAGAACAAGAAAAAATAATCAAAGATATAATTATGTATGATAATTTCATTTTCATATTGATAAAAGTAACAATTCTAATTCTAATTCTTTTTCAAAGTTTTTGGTTTTACATTTTAAATCAAACTCTAACAATGATTCATAAATAATTTTTAATCTCTCTATAGGGATTTTTCTTGAAGAATTAGCTAATTTATTAAAATAAAAAGTACTTGATATTCTCAAATTTTTTGAAATTTCAGAATTATTTTTGCCTTCATTAAGCAAGAATTTTATTTGCAATATTTTATGCATCTCAGAAGCAATCATATTTGTAATCTCTATTACATTTACACCTGATAAATATAGTTTATTGATAGTCACAGAAATATCTTTTCGATTACTTGAAAAAAAGGCATCAATTAAGTCAAAGATCTTATAATTTTTTGATATCGATACTATATTGTTAAAGTCATCTTCGTTAACTTCTTGGCCATTAGAAAAGTTTGATAATTTTAATAATTCATTTTCAATCAAGAGATAATCTCTATTTGAATCATATATAAATACTGATCTTTGGTTGTTTGTAAGCTTTAAACCGTATTGCTTTTCTTTTGAGGTTATCCAATTGCTAATTTTTTCAAATGAACCTCTACCTGATGGAGTATTAAATTCTTTAATAATAAAGTTTATATCTTTAAAAATATTTTTTCTTTTCAAAGAATTTAAATCGCTTTCAGATTCAAACTTTTCGATTAAATATAAAATATTATGAGATTCAGAAGATTGAATATTTTCTAAAAAACTATCCCACTCACCGCTTTTTTCTTCAGAAGAAATTTTAGTAAGCAACGAATCAATAGCAACGAGTTTTTTTTCTGAAAACATGGAAAAAGTTGAGATTCTATTTAAAATTTCATCTTTTAAAATTATCTGTGCGTCGATTCTTTCAAATTCAAAATTGTTATTATTTTTTATTTCAGAGATAAAATTTTCAATTAGATGAAAATTTGTACCACAAACCAAGTTAATTTCCATAAATATTTAATATACATATATTATATATATGTTATATAAACAATTAAAAAAAATTAAATGAATTTTCTAATAATGGGTTTGCCCCAAAGTGGTAAAACATCTCTTTATAATTCTTTAACTAAATCAAAAAGGAATGAAAATAGAGATTTGAAAGTCGGATCTGTAAAAGTTCCTGATTTAAACCTTGATAAAATATCTGATTGGTATAAAACTGAAAAAAAAGTTTATGGAGAAATAGATTTAACTGACCCAGAATCTCTAATAAGTTTTGATTCTTCAAGTGATTTCCTTGAAAAGAAAAATCTACAAGAAATTCAAAAGTTTGATGGAGTTATATTTGTTGTAAGAGCTTTTAAAAATGAATCTATTCCTCATCCTTACGGAGAAGTGAATTTTTTAAACGATATAGAACAATTTGTAATTGAATCAAGATTAATTGATGTTCAAATTATTGAAAAAAGGATTTCAAATTTATCTAATTATGATAAATCACTTAACAAACAAGAAAAAGAAAATATCGATAAAAAAATAAATAAACTTAAGGAGTTATCAGATTTAATAGAATCAGGGGAACATTTTTTTTCAGAAAAAATATCAGATGATCATAGGGCATTAGTAGATAGCACTTTCTTAATGGCAAAATCGCCTATCATGCTAATAATTAATTCAGATGAAAATAATCAAATAGACCAAGTAGATATTGATAAAGCTAAGTCATTATTAAATCAGAATACAAAGGTTCTTCAAATACCACTGAAATTTGAAGAGGACTTGTTAGAGATTAAGGAAGAAGAAGCTAAAGAATTTAGGAATGAATTGCAAATTGAAAATAATATAAACATGTTTTTTGAATCTATTTTGAATATTTCTAAATCAATATGCTTTCTTACAGCCGGAAAAAAAGAATGCAGGTCTTGGATTTTAAAAAAAGGCCTGACTGCAGTTGAAGCTGCAGGAAAAATACATAGTGATATTGCAAGGGGATTTGTAAGAGCAGAAGTTATTCATATTGATGAAATAATAAAACATTCTTCTGAAAAAGAAGCAAAAGATAAAGGAATCATAAAAAGAGAAGGTAAAAATTACATCATTAACTCTGGAGATGTTATAAACTTTCTTTTCTCAGTATAAAAAGGAGCAATCATGTCTGAAGAAATAGGAAAAATAAGTAAACCTCAAGCTGACAATGTTCAACTTAAAAGAAAATTATATTTAGTACAAAATATACAAAATTATTTTCCGGGAAATAAAGATTTTGAAAACTTGCTGCTGGAATATTGGAATTCAATTTCAGATCAATTAGATAGTCTTGAAAAAACTGCTGGAACAATAAACTACATTTATATTGAAGGAATGTATCAAGAATATGATGTAGCTTCAAAATTATTAAATGAAAATAATAAATGGTGCTTAAATACGATTGATTCAAGAATTAAATCTGGTTCAAATTATAAAAAAATAGAAGATGAAAATAATTATAAAGAGCTAATTGATTGGACAAGAATAGCTCAGTTAGGATTCGTAAGTGAAAATGCAAAAGAAGTTACAGAAAAAAACTATACAAATATAATCACTGAAAGATCAAAAATAATCCATGATGAATTAAATGGTCTAAATGAAGGTGAAGCGGCTTTATTTATAATTTCTTCTGGTTCTCATAAATTTCCTGATGATATGGAAATATTTAATGTAATACCCCCTTCTCTTGATAAGATGAATAGGTGGATAACTGAAAATCAAAATAATCTACAGCAAAAAAATGAAAAAGAAGTTCAAAATGAAGGAGAGCAAGATAAACAGTCTGGATTATGGACCCCATAAATCGTTATCAATTTATATTCATATTCCTTTTTGTGATGTAATTTGCCCATATTGTGACTTCAATAAATTTTCTAAAGTTGATAATTTAATACCTGAATTTGTTGATTCAATTATTAATGAGATTGAATTAAGAAGTATTAAAAATACTAATATTGAGTCTTTATCTTTCGGTGGAGGCACACCATCTTATTTATCAAATAAAGATTTTGAATTAATTTTTCATTCATTAAAAGAAAATTTCAATTTTAATCAAAATATTGAAATATCAATTGAAGTTAACCCAAAAGATATTAATTTAGAAAAGGTTAGTTTATATGAAGATTTAGGAATTAATAGAATTAGTATCGGGGGTCAAAGTTTTGATGACAATATTCTAAAAAAATTGGGAAGAAATCATAATTCCATTGAATTAATTAATTCACTAAACTTGTTAAAAAATAAAGATTTTAACAATATTAACCTAGATCTAATTTATGGAGTTCCTGGACAATCAATAGAAACATGGGAAGCTTCTATTAATAAATTTATTGAATTTTGTTTTCCACATTTGTCTGCATATCAACTTACATATGAACCCAAGACAAAGTTTCATAGGGATTTACTAGCAAACAAAATCACTGAGCTTGGTGATGAAACTATTGTAAAAATGTTTGGTGTAATGAACTCTATACTTTTAGATTATGGATATCAGAATTATGAAATTTCTAATTGGTCAAAACCAAAAATGGAATCAGTGCATAATATGAGATATTGGAAAAAATACGATTATTTAGGATTTGGGCCTGGAGCATCATCATTTTATAAAAATAAAAGAAAGACAAATATTAAATCTTTAAAAAAATATATAAATAATTTAAAGAGTTCAATTTTAGAATTTGAGGAAGATTATACTTTAAATAAAAAAGATAATTTGATTGAAGGAATCATGTTAGATCTTAGATTATCCTCAGGAATCAACCATATTGAATTTAATAAAAAATTTGATTTTGATTTTAATGATAAATTTTTTCATTTAATTAAAAAATTGCAAGATTTTAAATTAATTAGAAACGACAATGAAAAAACAATCTTAACTCAAAAAGGGAAATTGTTAAGTGACAGCATATTTGTTTTATTCCAGGAAGAAATAAATACTATTTCTTTTTAATTCCTTCTTCCCAAATAATTAAAAATTGTGAAGCTATGAAAATAGAACTATATGTTCCTACTATAACACCTAATATTAAAACAACTATAAATTCTCTTAAAGTTGACCCGCCAAGTATTAACATTGAAAATAATACTAATAATGTTGTAATACTTGTGCCCAATGATCTTATTATTGATTCATTAATTGAAATGTTTATATTTGATGAATATTTATTTTCAGGGAACTTAATTTGATTTTCTCTTATACGATCAAAAATTACTATAGTATCGTTTACGCTATATCCAATAACAGTAAGAAGTGCAACAATGAAAACAGAATTTACTTGGAGTCCAAAAATATGACCTAATAACGAATAAATCCCAGTTACCAAAACAACATCATGCACTAAAGTTAAAACTGCTGAAAAAGCAAATCTATATGATTTCTCTAATCTTCTAAAAGCGTATAATACATATAGCATAACAAAAAAGGATGCAACACTTACAGCTATTATTGAATTTCTTACTGTACCTTCAGCAACTTTTGTACCAACACTTTCTATTTCAATAATTTCAGCATCACTGTCTATCTCTTCAATAGATTTTTCTAAATCACTTCTTGAAACAGTTGAATCATTATTATCTACATCAAAATCAGAAAGTTTTTCTGTTCTAATAAAGAAGGTTTTATCTCCCATTGACTGGATACTTGGCGAATCAAGACCAATCTTATTAAACTGACTTTCAATTTGAGATGAATTGATATCGTTTTCAAATTTTACAGTAACCCCAGTCCCAGATAAGAAATCTATTCCTAAATTTAGGTGTGGTGGAAATAGAAGTGATAAAATGCCAACAATTAATATTACAGTTGATGCACTTAAAAACCACATTCTTTTCGCAACAATATTAATCATTACTACCTACTTTTCTTGACCCAAGCGGATCATACAAGTTGTCTTTATTTCCAATAGGAGTGGATGATATTAACCTCATGAGAAGCCTGCTAACTGTAAATGCAGTAAACATACTAATTAGTACTCCAATTCCCAGCGTCAAAGCAAAACCTTGAATTACACTTGTAGTAAATCTGTCACCAAACCAATATAATACAATACAAATTATTATTGTTGATACATTACTGTCTCTAATAGAAGGCCAAGCTCTTGAAAACCCTTCACTGATTGAAGAAAAGACATTTCTTCCACTTCTTAATTCTTCTTTAGTTCTTTCAGAAATTAAAATATTTGCATCAACTGCTACACCAATAGATAAAATTACTGCTGCAGCACCTGACAGAGTTAAAGTAATTGGGATTATTTTAAATACAGCTAGAAGTAGAAGTGAGTAAAAAATTAAAGACATTGATGCGACTACACCTGGAATTCTGTAATAAGAAATCATAAATAGTAAAACTAAAAGTAATCCTAAAGAACCAGCAAACAAACTTTTAGATAATGAATCTGAACCCAAAGAAGCATCAACATTTCTTTCTTGGATCAAATTTAATCCTACCGGTAATGCACCAGATTTAAGCTGTATTGAAATTGTCTTGACACTTTGTGAATCAAAAGATGGACCTTGTATGAATGCCCGTCCACCTGAAATTCCTGAACTTGCGCTAGGAGCAATTAATTGTTCTCCGTCCAAGAATATTGCTAAAAGATCTTGATTTTTTGCCACCCTGCTTGTCAAATCATAGAACTCATCCGCCCCATCATCATCAAATATAATTGTCACAACCGGTCTAGCTATTCCAGGCTGAACATCTGGAAAAGCATCAATCAAGTCTTCACCAGATAGTGCAACGGCTTTATCTTCATAATAATTTGGAAAAACACATCTTGCTTGAATCCACTCTTCAACTGACAAGTTATCAGGAGGCCATATTTCTTCATTACTTTCATTTTCTACCGGCAAACAGTCTCTTTCTTTAAATTCTAATTGTGCTGTTTCTCCTATAAGTTTTTTTGCCTCTTCAACACCTCCAGAAACTTTCCAATTTGAAACACCCCCAGAAATGGATACTTGAAAAATATCACCAATACTATCGAATGATTCAACAAATGTCTGAACTTTATCTTGATCCAAAGACCTTAAATTCTTTTCATCAGAAGTAATATCAAAATCATTTAAAGTAACTCTATATATACCCTGAGATAAGTCTTCAACTGCACTATTTTGATCAACTTTTGAAACTGACTCAGTTACTTTTTCTAATGTTGGGACATCAGTCTCTTCTCCATCTTCAGTTTGGCTACTGAATGCAATTAGAAAACTAAATGGGTATTTATTATCTAAAGCATTAATTAAATTAGGAAGTTCATTATTATTTTTAAGCTTAGGCCCAGACAATAAGAATCTTCCTTCAACCAAATCAATTTCCTCAACCTCAATATCGGTATAACCAGATTCATCTAATACCTCTTTAAGGTTTTCACCTGTTACACCACCTGCAACGGTAATATTTATATTTAAATCACTTAGACCAGGGAGCTGAACAAGAAGTTTATTATTAACTCCACTTCCAGAACCTACAATTTGAACTGATGATTCAGATATACCGAAAGAATTCACTCTTCTTTCTAAAATTTTTCTCGCACCCTCCATATCGTCGTTTGATATATCTCTACCTTTATTTGGAATTGCTTCATAAACTAAATGTGTTCCGCCTTTCAAATCTAATCCAAGTGTTAAACCAAATATTGTATCTGAGTCCCCTCGATCAAAATCGATACCCAAAAAATTAAAGGAAATAGTATTAAATGAAAGAATTAAAATTGAAAATATAAAAATTAATGATGTAAAAATTAATGTTCTAATATTTATCATTATTTACCTTTAACTTCCTTTAATATATCGGCTTTTTCAAGAGCAAGATTTAAATCATCTATTCCCGTCTTAGTATATAATTTTGAATCAAATTTTTCCTTTTTATTATTATCATCGACATTTATACTATAATTGACATCATGATTGTGATGACCTTCATCAATTCCATTTTTAACTAATTTTTCATGTTCCTTAAGATGATCAATGAAAAGTATGCCGTTTAAATGATCAATTTCATGCTCTAAAGCCTGGGAAAGTAATTCATCTGCAGTAATTTTAATTTTTCCCCCTGTTTCATCTAAATATCTTGCTGTTATACTGATTGATCTTTTAACTATCCCGTTATATTCAGGGAAACTTAAACACCCTTCATTGACAAATCGAGTTCCACTTTTATTTATTATTTCAGGATTAATATAAGCTCTATAATCATCTTCTGGACTCGATTTAATAATACACAATCGTTTAAGAACACCTACTTGATTAGCTGCTAACCCAACTCCCTGAGCTTGTTTTAGAGTATCTGTCATGTTAACAATCAAGTCTTTAAGTTCATTATCTATAAATTTAATTGGCTTAGCTTTTTTTCTAAGAAGACTGTTAGGGAAAGTTAAGATAGGGAGTATAGGCATACTTCTAATTCCTTCTTTCTTTAATCCTTGCCCTTTTTCCAGCTCGCTCTCTCATATAATAGATTCTTGCTTGCCTGACTTTACCTTTTCTATTTAATTTTATTGACTCAATTGAAGGAGAGAAAAATGGAAAAATTCTTTCAACGCCTACTCCGCTTGCAATTCTTCTAATTAAAAAGGTTGATGCTTTATCCGGATTTTTTGATTTTATAAATCTGCCTTTAATAACATCACCTTGGAATGATTGAGTTCTTTGCCTGTCACCTTCAATAATTTTTATATTGACCGTTATATTATCTCCTGGCCTAAATTCGTCGAAATTTAAAACCTTTTCAATATCGACTTCAGGTTCT
>Ga0208624_1000708_pt1 | contig 16530 bp, 11 predicted proteins | sample Knorr_S23_td_DCM_FD_185607 | JGI IMG/M metagenome (GOLD analysis project Ga0208624, IMG submission 185607) | Marine microbial communities from Southern Atlantic Ocean transect - Knorr_S23_td_DCM_ad_71m_LV_A (SPAdes) (version 2) | ecosystem: Environmental > Aquatic > Marine > Oceanic | place...
GCATCCGGACTTTGCCACCGGGGATGTTCACACCCGCTTTATTGATGAACATCTGATGGAGCTCGCCAACGCCGATGCTCAGCCTCAGTTCGTCCCTAAAGTCGCTGCCATGGCTGCGGCGGGCGCTCGGGCGGAGGCCGCTGTCGGACCCGAAGGCGCGATCGGCCTCGTCGCGCCCATGCAAGGCACGCTCGTTGAACTCAATGTCGCCGTCGGCGACGAGGTGAGAATCGGACAGCCAGTTGCTGTCGTTGAAGCCATGAAGTTGCAACACGACATCAAAGCAGAATCCGGAGGTGTCGTCTGCGAGATATCAATGTCACAGGGCGATGTCGTGCGGGAGGGTTATCCGATTGTGTTCATCTTCGAATCCGAAATCGAAGGAGGCGCGATGGAATCGGATGGCGGTATCGATCTGGACGCATTGCGGGGTGACATGCAAGAGGTCTTTGACCACATAGCGTCCAGGCTCGACGATGCAAATGCTGAAGCGACCTCCCGCCTGCACGAATCAGGTCGCCGTACCCCGCGAGAAAACATTGATGACCTGCTCGACACCGATACATTTCTGGAGTTCGGGCGACCTTCTGCGGGCACCGCAGAGGCTGGCACTGTAATGGGTATCGGTACAGTCAACGCGGGCATGGTGGGCGAGGAACGAGCCCGCGTAGCTGTAGTTCACAGCAACTATCTGCTGTCTAACTACAACCATGGGCACTATGCACAGGAACAGGTGCATGAACTGGTCCATGACTTCCGCGTGCCACTGGTCCTTTTTTCAGAGGGTGACGGCAAGCCCTGGGGCAATGTCGGAAATGTTGGGATTGATGCCAGCATCTTTTCCGAGTTCGCTCGTTTGAGCGCCCTTGTGCCGCTTGTCGGTATCAACACAGGTCACTGCTATGCAGGTAATGCCACCTTGCTAGGTTGTTGCGACACCATCATTGCGACAAAAAACTCAACACTCGGTATGAACTCGCCGGATGTTGTCGCGGCAAGTGGTCTTGGTGACTACAACTACGAAGAACTGGGCGCCATGACACACCACTCCGAGAATGGCAATGTGGACATTGTTGTCGAAGACGATGTCGAGGCCGTTCATGTTGCGCAACAATACCTGTCGTACTTTCAGGGTGCTGTTGCGGACTGGGAAGAAAATGATCAACGGCGGATGCGTCATATCATCCCGGAGAACCGGGTACGGACCTACGACATGCGCGACATAATTGCAACGTTAGCAGACAAGGACTCTGTTCTAGAAATTCGTAAAGACTACGGTATCGGCACGATCACCTCACTCATTCGAGTAGAAGGAAAACCGCTCGGTATCGTTGCCAACAATCCGGCGCACCTCGCAGGGGCGATCGACCGGGATGGCGCCGACAACGCATCTCGATTCTTCCATCTGTGCGATTCACACGACATACCGCTTGTTGTTCTGATGGACTGTCCGGGGATCATGGTAGGCCCGGATCACGAAAGAGAGGCCCTTGTTCGACACGCGGTTCGTCTCTTCAACATCGGCGGAAACTGCACCACACCGATGTTTGGAGTTATGGTCAGAAAAGCCTACGGACTAGGTGTGCAGGCTATGATTGGTGGCGCCTCCTATATCCCATTCTTCAACGTCGCCTGGCCAACGGCTGAGTTTGCAGGGATGAACATTGACGGTGCCGTGAAGCTGTCGGCGAGACGGGAGCTAGCGGCCATCGAAGACGCAGATGAACGTAAAGCAGCGTATGACCGCAGAGTGTCGCAGGGTTATGAAGGTGCGCGCGCAATCAACTCCGGCGCACGTTATGTGATTGATCCCGCCGACACTCGCGCGTGGCTAGTGAGAGGATTGAAAAGCTTGCCTGAAACGCCACCACGAACAGAGAAGAAACGTCCTTACGTCGATACCTGGTAGTAACAGGTATCCAAAAAAGGGAAGCAGACACAGGGAAGTCATGTATCCAGGACACTAAGCGAGGATCAAACAGCACGTTCCGGCAGCGATCAAAACCGTCACGACGCGACAAACGCCTGGGGTGAACTGAACGATTGCTCCAATCAGCTTGCACAGTTCCTATATGCAGGCGGCCTTCGCCGTGGTGACCGCATTACACTCCCTCTCAGAGAGGACCATTTTCGTTGAAGACGCAAGAAAGCTCATAGATAAGCTAATCGATTAAACAACGACCGAGTTGGTCCCTGCAGCGACCATCCACAACGGCACACCGCCGCGCTATCTTCGCATCGAAATTCACGACGAGAGCGATAATGACAGCATCCAGATTCCGATCCTCTTAAGCATGCAGGCATCAAACTCAGCGCAATGTTACCGGGCTCAGCCAGTAAAGACCTTGCAAGCAAGGGCGTTGATCTCAATCAGCTGACGCAAATGGACATCGATGATCTCATTTTCAGAATTGGGCGAGTTCCAGGTGAACATCAAAAGCAACAACGATGACAAGGCTCACATCTATCGCGAGTAAGTCAGAGCTTCATCCTAGAGAGCATTCTTTCGGCGGTAACGCCCACCTACAAAGCCATCGAACAACATGGGCAACATCGGATGATCGATATAGTCCTTCCCGCCATACGCCGTAAGGTTTCGCTCAGCAACGTACGTTGTGTGTTCGGCATCGTGAACGAGTACGTGATACCAGGGCTTATCCTTCGGTGGTCGAGACGTCGCCATCTGCTGATACCACGCTTCCGTGCCAGCGAAGACTTCGTCGACGTCAAAGATTAGCCCCCGATAACCGAATCGGTCATGAACGACCTGTTGCCCAACCGAAAACTGAATCATGATGAACTCGTGTCCTGAACTAGTCTGTGCGCAGCAGACGCTAATAGGCTGACGCTTTCTCGCTTGAAAAACTGCAGAATGTCACACTCATGGGTCCGTTCACATCTATCGTCGCTCGTATTGCCTGAACCGCAACCCAGACAGCGTCTTCAAACGGGCACCCATAGACCCCTGCACTGATGGCAGGGTGCCAGCAATGACGCCTCGCCTCGATCGAATCGATGATCAACCATCTATCGGTGTGTCCCAAAAAAAGGGGTGCATAAAGCACCCCTTTTTAAACTGCAGGCAAACTCAGTGCCAGCGTTCAGCCGCCATGGCGCAACACTTTTCCAGCGCGCGCACCTGTCAGCTCATCATCCATCAAGTTAACCTCACCATTGATGAGGGTGGCCTTGTAGCCACGAGCCTTCTGAATGTAACGCTTGGCACCGCCGGGGAAGTCTGCAGCCATCTCAGGATGCAGCTCTGTAACATTCTCAAAATCGATGACGTTCACATCAGCACGTTTACCCACTTCAAGTGTGCCGCGATCAGTGAGGCCAATCACTCGAGCCGGACCTGAGGTAAGACGACGAATGCCTTCACCGACGCTGTAGATCTGTTTGTCACGCAACCAGTGGGACAGCACAAAGGTGGACCAGCCTGCATCGATGAACTGAGAAACATGGGCACCGGCATCACCCAGTGAGGGGAAAATATTCTTATTCTTGAACAGCTCACCAAGTTCGTTGATATCCTGGTTGAACATCCTGAAGGTAAAGAGCGCTTTCCCATTGGTTTCCCGAGACAAACGAATAAACGTCTCGACGGGTGATTCATGATGGCCTTGTGCCAGGGCTTCCAGGTTATCGTTGATATCCTGCGTATACACCGGTGTTTCACCGTTGCCCTGGAAGTAGAGACGACTCATGGGAGCCCATGCTTTATCCTTGTTCCTGTTCCCTTCTTCGATCAACTTTTGCGCTGTCTCGTCATCACGAATAGCTGCAAGTCGACCCTCGAAATCACGCGCTCCAACTTCACGCCAGGTACTCCCCATAAAGGGCAACATTCCCTGGAGTCCGAACATGAAACCTGAACCGCGGACCTGTGTAATCGCAGTGATGTCATGACCCTCACAGAGCGTATCCAGGTGCTTTGCAATCGCAGCACCTGAGCCTGGCTCGTTTGCGCCACCTGAACTAAACAGGATTCGGTTGCCTGAGGCGTATGACATCTTCCTGATTACACTTGGATCAGCACCGACCGCTTGCATCAGTGCATTGCGGGCACCGACTTCTTTACCGATGATTTCGAGTTCTTCAGGGTCAGCAAACGTACCCGGAATAGAGCGTCCATCCGGTAGACGGTGCCCCTCAAGTCGGTTGGTAGAGAATCCGAAGGCGCCACGGTCGATCGAATGGCCGACAATGTCAGCCATCTGTTTCATTTCATCTTGAGAGGCGAGTTCTTCGACCGCGCGTTCACCCATCACGTAGAACCGAACAGCACAGTGACCCACTAGACCAGCCATGTTGAGCGACGGTTTCAACTCGTCAATAGCGTCTAGATATCCGCCATAGTCTTCCCAGCTCCAGGGCAGCCCCGTCATGATCGCATGCTTGGGAATGTCTTCAACGGTCTCCATCATGCCCGCGAGCAACTCGCGGTCGGAAGGCTTACAGGGCGCAAAGGTCACACCACAGTTGCCGAGCAACGCCGTTGACACGCCGTGCCAAGACACTGGCGTCATGGTGGGTTCCCAGCCAATCTGGGCGTCCAGGTGAGTATGCAGATCGATGAACCCCGGAGTGACTAGGTGACCTTCAGCATCAATCTCCTGCTTACCTTTGCCGTCCACTTCGCCGACGGCAGTTATCAGTCCATCATCAATCGCTATATCACCATGAACCGGCACAGCACCGGTCCCATCGGCTATATTGCCCCCTCGAATCACAATATCGTGCGCCACGGTAGTCTCCTCAAGTTGTTTTTGCCTGCAGCAACACCGATCTCTCACGCCGCCACTGCATTCCCAGCCGAATCACCATACGCCCTTTTTGGGGGAAGGTCATCCTGCTCCTGTGGCCACGATTTTCCGTAAAGGGACTAAGTGACCCGTCAGCCGCCGCTAGCCGTGTTTACAATTTCGCCCAGCCCGTCATTGGATCAGACCTCCGGTTCGCGCGTAAATGCATGGACTACCACTCGAAGGTGTGCAATAAAGATTGGAAAACTAGTTTTGCTCTAATTGAGGCTATCAACCCAAGATGGTCAGTCTGGCCGCCAAACTGAAGGAGAACTTTGACGAAGATGCCACCCTAATCGATGCCACCCTAATCAGAGGTACGGTAGGTATTATTGATTTGACGTTCATTGGCAAACTCATCTTTTCACGCAATTCGACCCGCCGGTTTCTAATGCGTCTTATTTGGGGTAACTCCTCATTACCCCAACTGGCGCTCCACATCCACCAAGGTAGTGCTTTGGTATAGTCCTGCCCCCTTCCATTCCCGATAGGTACCATCACATGCCAGAGTCTTCCCCCCAAGGTCAGATTCCCACTGGTCATATTGAGAAACGTGAATGGACGGACAGCGAGACATATCCAGGTACGACACGCAACTTCTGGATTTACGTCTCTGCGAACTACGATGCAGAGACACCTGCGTGCTTAATGGTCTTCCAAGATGGTGAGGATTATCTGCACCAACAAGGACAAGTCAACGCAGCGCAGGTCATGGACACACTGATCAATAACGGCGAGATGCCCGCTACTATTGGCATTTTTATTAACCCCGGAATGCTCTCCGAGACAGAGAGCAGTCGTCAGCTCGAATACGTCGCCCGCGGCAATACCTATGCGCGTTTTCTTGAGCAGGAGATAATCAAACAGATCGCCTCTGAGTACGCCATCACCGATGACCCGGAAGGTCGCTGCATCTGTGGCATGTCGGACGGTGGACTCTGCGCTTTTTCGGTCGCCTGGGAAAGACCCGATCTCTTCCATAAAGTGATCACCCACATCGCCAGCTATGTGCGGTATATCGATGGCGAGATGGATCTCACACATAAGGTACGTGCAACGCGTCGCGACCCCAAACCGCTTCGCATTTTTATTCAAGATGGTGACAACGACCTGAACATTGAAGAGGGTAACTGGACCCTCGGAAATATCGCTATGGCCAACGCATTAGCCTACGGTCGCTACGACTATCGATTTGAACTGGGCACTGGCGGTCATGAACTCAAACACGCCGGCGCATTATTTGCCGAGACACTTCGCTGGATCTGGCGTGACTATCCCGGCGTTGTAACGGAACCGAACCTAGCGGCCGTCACTGGCCGCTGGCGAGTTGATGCCAACGGGTTTGGTATGAAGAGCGAGGGCGAGTTGACCATTTCACTCGCGAACGACCAGCTGACCGCGACTCTCAGAGACGATAAAGAAGGCGACATTGAGGTCAGAGATGTACGTTTTGATGGCTACAGACTCGGCTTTGATTACAAAACCCCACCATCACAGAAACTTTGGGGCAAAGAAATATCGGATCATATGACAGTCTGGGCGGCACTCAGTGACGACGGGAACGGCTTTGAGGGATTCGTTAGTGGCGTCATCGGTAAAGAGACCTCCTACGACCATAAGATTCGTGGTGCTCGTATCAACTAGCTCGAACCTGCAACCCCGATTTCAAACGGCGGTTGAATGAACGGCCAGGCTTTTACAACCAGCTGAATCACACGGCGAGGCGTCACCATCGGGATATCCTCGACGGGCACGGCAACGATTATCACGTCATTTTTTATAAGCGCAGGTCACGAACCATCGACCTCATGACTGGCTGGGATCGACGATGCAGCACCTGGTCGAGTCACACTGATCGCTGCCGCTTGATTCGCCCGGCCAGTCGCAACAGCCAAATCATCTCCTGCGTGAATAGAGGCGGCCAGGTAACCCATGTAACAGTCACCGGCACCAGTGGAATCCTGAACATCAACCCTGATCCCCTTGTGATGTATGCGTTCTCCGCTTGATGGTATTGCCAAAACACCGTCCTCGCCGAGCGTGACAACAACAGTGCCTCGATAACCAGAGGTCATTTCGCCCCCCGAGAGGACTGGCGCCAGCGGTTCCCCAAGGATGGCCTCGAACTCGTGCTCATTTACCACCAACACATCAGTTTCTTGAATAAGCCCTTCGAGCGGTTCAACAACAGGCGACGGGTTCAACAACGTCGTGCCACCCGCCGCTCTGGCAGCTTTGAATCCAGCGAGGGTGGTTTCCATAGGAGTTTCAAACTGGGCCACCACGACATCGCCACTTGAGAAAGCGATGTCATCGATATGTTCGGAAGTGACCTGTCCATTTGCACCCAACACCACGATGATCGAGTTCTCTCCGCCTGCAACGACGATGAGCGCCGTGCCCGTCGGCGCGTCTTCTGTGACGCGTACACGCGAACAGTCAACACCTGCATCAACGAGGTAGGCTCTAAGCCCTTCACCAAATGCATCACTCCCAGTGCAGCCGATCATGGCAGATTCAGCACCTGCACGAGCCGCGCCAACCGCCTGGTTGGCACCCTTCCCACCAGGATAATAGTTGAGGTCCCGTCCCGTAAGGGTTTCACCCGGCCGCGGATGGCTGTCGCTGGTCGCAACGATGTCCTGGTTTATTCCACCAATGACGTAAACCGTCATGTCACCCCCCTCAAGCCGAATGATCGCAGTCTGCTAATCTCACAAAACCGACGCACAATCGCAACCAGAACCATATTGGCCCTGGTCCTCGCCGCTCTGTCTTGCATCGTAACGGATAGTTGGTCTCGCCATAGGTGCATGCTATGTTGCGCCTCTTAGACAATACTAACCAAAATCAGAAATACCAACGAAAAGGACAGCCAATGCGACAGGAATACGAAGTTGAACTCAAGGACTTTCAGAACGAATACTTGAACGATATGGTCAAAAAGTATGACCTACCGGATACTGGTAAGGCGGTACGGGTCCTGATCGACTTCGCCATTGAAAAAGCGGACATGGAATCAGAGATTTTCCAGGACGAACGCTGTCACTCTTGCGACTAGCGCAAACAGCCGGGATTTGTGGTGAGGTCCCGGCACTACCAGTTTCAAATAGTCAGCAACCGTCTGATTTCAGCGGATCGGTACTGCGTCACTTCATCGAAGTAGTCTTTCCTGATGCGCTGCTCAGAGAGCATGCCGATGGCCCACGCGATGCCAGCATAATGGCGTAACGCGATCAGCTCACACCTGTATTCATGAACGGCCGCAACGTCATGACCCGCAGACGCATATCCCTCCAGAAAAGCCGTTTGCAAGCCCCCCTCGTTTTGAAGCTGGTCGAGATTTTCAAGCATCCCCGCAAAATCCAGGACGTAGTATTCAATGATGCTGTCATCAAAATCGAGAACACCGATACCACGCGTTCGATGACAGAGCAGGTTCTTAAGAATGAAGTCACCGTGAATCACACCCGATTCAGGCATCGCGTCAAGTACAACTTCCAATCGCTGCCGAAGCACCCTAGTGAGTGGCGCTAGCTCTGGCAACAGGGTCACTATCGCGTCATCGCCTTCTCGTACGCTTCGAGAAAGACGGAAATCCCCCTCCATCCCAACGAAGCTAGATGCTGATGATGGTGACGTCAATGATTGTGAGTACCTATGAATAGCCCCCAGCGCTGCACCTGCCTGTCTTGCACTGGCAACACCAAAACCATGACCCGGAATCCTCGGCTCTCCTTTGATCCACGTTAATAGTGAGCACCGAAACTCGTTGCCGTCCTGAAAGACAGTACAGCTGTAGTCACCCGATATCGTCTTGACAGGGCAAGGAACCCGAAGCCCTTCCTGCTGCCGAAGGGCGCTTACGAATGCCAGTTCACGGTCTATTCTCTGGGGGGAACGGGAGGCACGATGCAGCCGAAGCGCATATTCGCTATGCATTGACGCCACCTTGACGACAGCATTACTGCCAAATAGTGGCTGACTGATATGTTGTGCATCGATACCAAACGACAACAGTGCCCTCTCTGCGACTACCGGTTGGTAGACTTTCTCAACGTAGATGCTCAATATTGCAGGCACCAGAACCAAAACAGCCAAGTTACATGACGCTTGATTTCACGTCACGCTAACATCGCAGCATCTTCATTTGCTGATATGGAAAGTGAACAGTCATTTTGCAATGTCGAAAGTCGATAAACGAGACAGACTACGATGACGATCAGACGCCAAATACGAACGCGCTGAACGATGCAAGACGACTACAGGTGGCTGCAGGCCAACGAGGTGGCTACCCCAAAGGGTTCGCGTTGGCAACGGCAGTCTGGGCAGGCGTGCTCACGACCGGCATCACCGCGGGTCACGACTGGTGGTTCATCGTATTAGCGGTTGGCATCGCGGGTTTCCTTTATTCGCGACACCAACAAGGTGCCTGGGTCAACGAAGCGACTAGCCACTCTGATCTCCTCCGGATCTTTGGCGGCGCCACGTTGATTGTGCTAATCGGCATCGCAGGCTTTATCGGTCGCCACAAGCTTGAACTCGGATTTGCGCCGTATCTATGTGGACTGGTCGTGGGCGTGAGCCAATATTTGATGATGCAGCTGTCACGCGCTCACACTGGCGCACAATCGCACGAGTGAAGCGACCCTGTGCAAAGCTAACGGCCTTGGGTAGAGAGAAGCTGTCTGCATACCTCAACGCACTGGAGGCACTGGTGGGGTCAGCTCCCGACTGGCACCACCACAATGGATTTAGATGGCAACCGCTATTGGGGATACGTTACGACACCTTTGATGAAACCATCGACTTCACCCACCGTTGCTTTGTTCATGAATTGAGGGAAATCCTCCAGTGGCACCGTATGAGTCACTAACGGCTTTAGATCGACGACGCCGTTGTGCATCAAACGAATCGCTGCCGGGAAAGGATCCCGAATTTGAGCCGCTGGTCCTGAGTTCACAACGGTAATTCCCTTTCCATGCCAGGCAGTGGGATTAAAGGTAGCAGTATCTCCCTTCAGCCATCCGAACACGTTGATGCGACCACCCGGTCGAACCAGCTCCGTTGCGATATCCAGGCCACCTTGCGCACCGGTCGTGTCATAGACAATATCAATGCGACGGCTGACCAGATCACGTTTCACCTCGTCAAAACCGTCAGCAGTCGTATTGTAGGTCTCTGTAGCACCGAGTTCACGCGCCATCTCAAGCCGCTTGTCGTCGACGTCCAGACAGATCAGTTGGTCAGCACCCATGCCGCGTAGTATTTGAAGGCTGATCAATCCCATGAACCCTGTGCCTATCATGATCATCCGTTCACCAACTTTCAGTTCGCAACGATCAACACCAGTGACACAACAAGAGACAGGCTCAACAACCCAGTGTTCGTCCGCCATGTTTGACGGCGGGATCTTGTAGGCGCTACGGGCACGCATGTTGCCAACAGACGCAAAACCTCCACCTACGACGCGCTCACCGACTTCATAGCCCTGAACGCCTTCACCCACTTTGGTGACGTATCCCACACCTTCATGGCCAGGAGGGGCTGCACTACGATGGTCGCTGCCCCATCGAAAGGTCTGGAGGTCCCAGGAACAGATACCACAGGCCGCTTTGGAGACCTGGATTTCACCAGGCCCAGGTTCTGCCACTTCGATGTCAGTGATGTCGGCACCACCACCGGGTAGATATTTTACATTGCGTGCATCAGACATGATCCGCTGCTCCTACTGCTTTCTCGGCTTGAATGTGCGCCCACACTACGGCCGTTACGAACCGGACGCAAGCCCACAGTCTGTCTGCTATGCTGAAGCTACGCCAAGGGCTTTTAGATATTGGAAACAAAGGGACGACACGATATGGCGTATGCACACCGACCTCGCATCCTCGATGCGGATACCCACATGATGGAACGGCCGGACTGGATTGCTGAATTCGCAGATCCCTCTATCCGAGATCGGTTGATGCCGTTTGGAGGACCGAACAACACAGACGGGCTCCGATTCGTCGAAGATGCGATTAAACGTTTTGATAAGCGCCGAAGTGACGCTGCGGTCGCAGCGAAAGCGGAAGCGGACTTCCTGTCAATGAAGCAAAAAGGCTGGCACGGTATGGGTGCGTTTGACGCTGCAGAGCGCAAACGTGTGAACGACCTACTCGGATTCGATGCATACATCGTGTTTCCAACCGAAGCCTTCAATCAGGTGATAGCTGCCAAGGAACCTGATGTGTTTGTCGGAGGGGTGCGCGCTTTGAACAGAGGGCTCGAAGCGTTCTGTGGTGAAGACCCGCGCATGATGGGAACCGCATACGTTCCCTTCGGCACTGGCCCTGAACAAGCCAGGCAGCTGCTGGAGGAAGCTATTTCCGCCGGTTTTCGAGTCATTTTAATTGACACCGTCGCGCCTGAGGACGGAATTTCATTTACCCATCCCGACTACGATCCGTTGTGGGCGAGAATTCAGGACGCGGAACTGTCCTGCGTGCTGCACATAGGTGCGCAAGGCGGTCCTTATCGCGCCGTCCCTAAATCGTTCCTCAACAACAATCGTGAACGTGAACGGGGCGGCGGTGGCGAGGGTCCATCTCATGCTCTGGGTTATATGGGGATGCCCTTTAATGCCGAACTGTTTCTTTCCGCCATGATCTTCGACTGCGTACTTGAGCGGTTTCCACGACTGCGGATTGCGGCGATCGAACTCGGTGCCTCGTGGATCATTTCCTGGATGAAACAAATGGATCAGGCCTATAAGGCATTTCGCAAACGACAAGACTTGTCACACCTTAAGTTACTGCCTTCTGAATACGCATTGAGACAGGTCTGGATTACCGCCTTCGCAGGAGAAGACATCGGCTGGTTGCTTGCGCAGGGTGCCGGGACACAACTGATGTTCTCATCGGACTATCCTCACCATGAAGGTACGGATGACCCTATCGGCCGTTTTGAAAGCACTATGGAAAATACAACTGACGACTTGAAGGACCAGTTCTATACGAACAATTTTGAACGCTTTATGGGTCCAGAATTCGCCGTGTCTAATCACTATTCAGTCGAGGCAAATGCATGAGTTTCCCAACCCGGCTGGAGGACATTACGCCCGAGTGGCTCTCCGATGTATTTGGCTCCAAGGTCTCCTTCACACTGGAAACTTTGGGTGAGGGTCCAGGCTATGTGTCTGACATGACACGGTTGAACCTCTCCAGCGATGACAGTAGCGTTCCACGTAAGGCTATCGTCAAGGTAAATCCTTCCTTCGAAGGTGCCAATGAAATCGCCAGACGATATGCCCTATTTGAGCGTGAAGCATTGTTCTACAAGGAAGCAGCGGCAGCTACACCTATACGCACACCACATGTCTATTTTGCGGATGCTGATGTTGCCAATTCACGCGGCATTATACTGATGGAGGACTGTTCGCATCTGGAAACTCGGCCTTCCGTCAGCGACACGCCGCCAACGCCAGACGAAATAAGAAGCGTCATGAACAGTGCTGCACGCCTGCATGCCCATTGGTGGAACCGCGATCCAGGTGAGTGTCCCTGGGCTATGACACCTGACGACGCCCTGTTTCAGACATTTATGTTGGACTGTGCAGAAGGTTGGCCGGCTTTCACTAACTCGGAACTGATGGCGCTGTTGCCATCAGACGCTCAGGCACTCGCCGAACGATTGCCTGAAGAGTTTGGGCCCAAAATGCTGAAGGCTATGCCAAGAGACCGGCTGACCTTGTGTCACCTCGACTTCCATATCGACAACATGTTCTTCGAACCTGGTGCAGACGACCCGATCGTTCTCTTTGATTGGGCTGGTGCGAGCTGGGGACGGGGAACCAACGATATTGCCTACTTCCTCGGGTTTGTTCTCGATCCGGAGACCAGGCGAGCCAACGAAATCGAAGCGCTGAATCACTATCACGAAACGCTCGTCGCAAACGGTGTCACTGACTACTCACGCGGTGAGCTGACAACTGACTACAAACTGGGCACTCTCTTTGCACTTTGGGTGGTTCCGATCGCAGTCGCCAATCTCGATATGTCCAGTGACTATGCTCAGAAATTGATCAGCAATGTCGTTACCAACAAATTCTCAGCGGCGCTCGACCACGGTGCGACGGAGATTCTGGACTCGTTATGAATCAAGCTCCCAGTCGAACGCGGCGGTCAACCGCAAAATTACTTGTTCTTGTCGCACTCTCTCTGTAGGAGCTTGTCAATTCCAAAGTCAACAAAGAAGGCATCGTTGGGCTCTCAATGAAGCCATGACCTTCTATACGGGTTGTTCTCCATCGACTGCGCAACACCCTATACTCTCCGATACAAGGCACCATCTTATCCAATGAACTTATTCATCGGTAAGACCAATAGATAAGCTGCCATCGAGCTCCATATCCTCAAAATAGTTAGGGCTCACAATATTGAGCAGAGTAGAAAGTAATTCGGCGGAAAAGTCGTGAAATTCTCCGAGTGACGGCGAATTGAACATGCGAATAGTGACCCCAGCGAACAGATGACCGTCACTCGCGCGTTTCGGTTGCACTGCAGGAATGCTAAGAACACGTCCCTATGGCTGTTGCATTTTCTGCAGTCGCCGGACATTCTGGGAATCAATCGATTGGAGAATTACATGACCAAAAAACGTTGCGTCGTCGTCATGTACGACACACTCTGCCGGCATTTCATGCCCACCTACGGCAATGAGTGGATCAAGGCGCCAAATTTCGAGCGTCTCGCGAAACGCAGCATCCAGTTCAACAACTTCTACGTAGGCTCGATGCCATGTATGCCGGCACGCCGTGAGATGCATACCGGGCGCTACAATTTTCTCCATCGATCCTGGGGCCCACTGGAACCGTTTGATGATTCCATGCCAGAAATCTTAAACGCTAACGGTGTGCACTCCCACAAGGTCACTGATCACCATCACTATTGGGAGGACGGTGGCGCCACCTACCACCAGCGATATACGACCTTCGATCTAGTCCGTGGTCAGGAAGGCGATAAGTGGAAAGGTGATGTAGAAAAATTGAGGGATCCGCTCTACGGCGCTGACCGATGGCCTGAGTCGCAACGCTTCCCAATGATGAAGCAGGACAACATCAATCGCGAGCACATGGATCGCACCGAACTACAGCCCCAATACAAGACATTCAGCCTGGGACTGGAATTCATCGAGCGAAATCATGAGGCAGACAACTGGTATCTGCAAATTGAAACCTTCGATCCCCATGAGCCGTTCTTCACGCAACAGGAGTTCCAGGAACTCTACCCACACGAATACGACGGCCCGGCGTTCGACTGGCCACCGTACCGCGAGATTCGGGAAGACGACCAGACCATCGCTCACATTCGATACATGTACGCTGCCCTAGTAACGTTCTGCGATCAGCAGCTCGGCCGAGTGCTTGATGCGTTCGATCGATACAACCTATGGGACGACACCATGTTGCTGGTCAACACCGACCATGGTTTCTTGATGGGCGAACACGACTGGTGGGCCAAAGTCATGAATCCCTTCTTTCAGGAAGTTGCCCATATTCCTTTCTGGGCCTTCGATCCACGTATGCCGGAGTGTGTGGGGGAATCGCGCGAATCGCTGGCCCAGACCATCGATATTGCACCGACCGTGCTTGACTTCTTTGGCATTGACCGACCTTGGGGAGCTCAGGGACATACCTTGTCGGCAAGGATGCAGGGCGATGACCCAGCGCGTGACGCTTCGCTCTTTGGCGTCATGGGTGGGCACGTGAACGTCACGGATGGCAGGTACACATACATGCGGGCGAACGTCACCGATGACAACACGCCACTATATGACTACACATTGATGCCAACCCATATGAAGGCGCCTTTCTCGCCCACGGAGCTCCAGCGGTGGGACAAAATCGAAGGGTTTGATTTTATGAAGGGATGTCAAATCATGAAGATCCCCACGAGGACACCACCGGCCATGACCTCCAAAGATAACCCGATGGGCAGAGCCCGACTGTCAACGTTACTATTTGATGTGCAGAATGACCCTGCACAAATCAACCCGATAACTGATGACGGTATCGAGGCACGCATGATCAAACTTATGCTGGTTGAAATGGCGCGAAACGAGTGTCCGGAAGAACAATATGAGAGATTGGGACTCCCGACTCCGAAACGCATAGGCAAAGGTCACGGCAACGATGTGATTGAGCTACCCTCGGATGAAGCAATCAAAGCAGCATGTGTCCTTGGAACCGCAGCAGGTAAAGAGGCAGCTGAACATGGCGGAGAGGGCTTTCCGAAACTCCCATTCCATCCCCGGCAGCAGTTTCCGAGTAACTTGAAGATGCGACCAGGCTATGTATTTAGTCAGGGTAGTGAGGAAATCACGACCTAATATCGCCAACCATCCAGGACACTACTATAGCCATCAAAGTAAGGGCTTGCTGAGATAATCCGGCACCCCGACCTCGTATTCGTTTTGAAGAAACCCCACCAGATCGATGAGTTCTTACACTGTCAGGGTCTTATTATGGTTTCTCATCACAGATTCTCTGGCTTTGATCTGAGTTACCGGATCGTTTCCTCGCGATCACTTGCGTGTCGGATTGATGATGCATGTAACCAAGCTAACTTCGGTCTTTACCCGTGTAATCAAGCAGACCAGCTAAACGTTCAATTTTTGTCCAACACAAGGCACATCACTGACCAAATGGCGTTCATTACATTTCGACAGAATGAGGTTCGCGTTTCTAACAGTCATATCATGGGGCGGTAGATTGAAGACAAGCCCTTTCGGTTCAAAGCCAATACAGGACAGTCAGGGCGACCTGGTAAGAGCGAAAAACATTTTATGGAGCATTAACCTACTGATACAACAGCGATGCCGCTTTCATGCTACGTGACTGAACACGCAGCGTGACGACATGTCTATCATCTCCATCATAAGCGTGACAGTCGTACCATAGGATCTCTGTCTTTGGGCTCTGGCTTACACAAACCACCTCGCACTCGAGGCGATACAGGTGGTCAAGCAGATACGGTCCGTTGTAGATACAGAATTCGATCGCCCCGAACAGCCCTGTCGATGATTCAATTGCCAGAGGACGAATACCTTCCATCACGTGACCCCACATGGTCTGGAGTACGCTGGACGGCGACGCCACAGGCGCTCCCCACTTTGATATCCGGAAACAGTCCAGCGGATCATTGATGAATCCAGCATTCAACTTCTCTATCTGCCCACCCGATTCCGCCTGTATTTTATAGGTACCGAGGCTCATCCCAGGCGTAAATTGCCTCAGCATACGCAGGTCGCTCGGGTCACAAGGTCGCATATCCTTAGTTCGGAGTGCCGAGTTCGAATGATCACCGATACCACCAGTACCGTGACAGACAAGCAGTCCATCTTCCCGTTCCATCCACACGTGAGTCTGCTCAGCGCCGCGTTCAGGTACCTTCGCAAATGCCTGTACCTTCTCCTGGTCCACCGTAGCGTTCTTAAAATCGAGCGATAGATGACCATTTTCGAGCCAGGCTTCACCAAAGATTTGCACAAGCAAGGATGCAAACTGATTCATGTGGATGTCACCACCGACAGTGCCGCCGCGAAAACCAAGCTTCGACGCCGTATCGTCGTCGTGAATACTGCCTTCGCCGGAACCCAGCGACCAGTTGCGACCCGTACATAAAGGGCCTGCGATCATTCCAGTCATGGTCTCTCCCCAATGATGCTCAACAACATCATAGCGCCC
>Ga0208624_1000710_pt1 | contig 16520 bp, 16 predicted proteins | sample Knorr_S23_td_DCM_FD_185607 | JGI IMG/M metagenome (GOLD analysis project Ga0208624, IMG submission 185607) | Marine microbial communities from Southern Atlantic Ocean transect - Knorr_S23_td_DCM_ad_71m_LV_A (SPAdes) (version 2) | ecosystem: Environmental > Aquatic > Marine > Oceanic | place...
TTGACAGATATTTTGCTTACGCAATCTGAGGAAAAGTTTTACAGCAGTCCGCGGCTCAAAACTGTACATACTCACGGAACAGGATGCACTCTTGCATCAGCAGTCGCTGCGGGAATTGCTCAAGGACTTGAGCTTCAGATCGCTACAGATCGCGCCAGAAAATATGTGTTCGAGGCAATACGCTCAGCGCCAGGTTTGGGGGCTGGCCATGGACCGCTTAATCACGCTCATACTATCAACAAAATGGCGATATGAGGCATAGGTATATGGAAGATTTCGCTGTCACTCATGATCAAATGGAGAATGTTGCTCGCACAATTTATAATTTCATGCCGCCAACACCACAATATAATTGGCCGCTTTTATCGCAAAGAGTCGGAACAGAAGTATGGGTGAAACATGAAAATCATACTCCTACTGGTGCTTTCAAAATAAGAGGAGGCTTGGTTTATGTTGACTATATGGGCGGTAAAAAAAATGCGTCATTTGAGTTCATAGCTGCTACTAGAGGTAATCACGGGCAAAGTGTAGCCACAGCGGCGTCGCACAAAGGTTTTTCCTCCAGGATCGTTGTTCCTGAGGGAAACTCAAAGGAAAAAAACTGTTCTATGGTTGCACAGGGAGCGGAGGTTTTAACTTATGGCAAGGATTTCCAAGAGGCCTTCGAATATGCAACCGAACTATCAAAATCGCATGATATTCATATGTTTCCAAGTTTCCATCCTCTTTTAGTTAGGGGCGTGGCGACCTATGCGTGGGAGGTTTTTAAAGAGATTTCAGATTTGGATGCTGTTTATGTTCCGATAGGTCTTGGCTCCGGCGTTTGTGGCGTAATAGCAGCTCGAGATTTACTGGGTTTGAAGACAGAAATTATTGGTGTTGTCGCTGAAAATGCTCCAGCATATTCCTTGTCTTTAAGAAGCGGAAGACTAATCTCAACAAACTCTGCGGATACAATCGCCGACGGTTTAGCATGCAGAGTTCCAAACAACGCTGCCTTAGATATAATGAAAAAGGGTGTAAGCCGAATTGTTGAAGTAAGCGAAAGTCAAATACGTTTTGCCATAAGGTGCTTTTTTACTGATACACACAATGTAGCTGAAGGAGCGGGAGCTGCTACATTAGCGGCAGTTTTAAAAGAAAAGCAAAAAATGGAATCAAAACGGGTTGCAGTTATTTTAACAGGAGGCAACATTGATAACTCAGTTTACCAGGATGTGTTGAACGAAAAGTGTGAAGGGAAAAGTTACCTATGACGTCGACAGAAATCTTCCGGTCCGATCCCTATTTGAGCTCTAATGAGGCAACAGTGGTGGCCGTGCTAGAAGAGGGGTTAATTCTAGATAAGACCGTATTCTATCCGGAAGGCGGAGGTCAGCCGGGGGATATGGGCAGGATCACTAACAATACTTTTGAAGCGGACGTAACGAATACAATAAAGTCGACGGATGGTATTTTACATCTTATCGACAATAAACTTGGATCAATATCGGCGGGCGATGATGTAAAAATCGATATTGACTGGGAGCGAAGATACTCACTTATGCGAATGCACACGGCTCTTCATATTTTGTGTTCAATTGTAGATGGTGCTGTAACAGGTGGATCCGTAGGGGTTCAAAAAAGTAGGCTTGATTTTGACATCCCCGGAGAAAGGCCAGATAAAGAAAGTTTGACACAACAATTAATGGAAATTGTCGATAGGAACTACCCAGTTGTGTCGTCTTGGATAAGTGATCAGGAACTTCAAGAAAACCCAGAGTTGATAAGAACTATGTCCGTAAAACCGCCTACTGGGACAGGGCAAGTGAGAATGATAAGGATAGGTGATGCTATTGATTTTCAACCATGTGGCGGTACACACGTAAAGAGCACTGGGGAAATTGGAAAAATAAAAGTAAGTAAAATAGAGAATAAAGGAAAACAAAACAGGCGTATAAATTTGACGTGGGATAATTGATGTTGAGCAGTTGCGTTATATTTAACGAACTAGTTTAAAGTAACGAATTGATAACTGTTCCAGCGTACTATAATATATTGATGGTTGGCTTCAGTTAAAAGTTGATGCGAAGGAGACGCATGATGGGAGAATATCTAGACGATCTTTGGAATGATCTAGAGCAAACATGGGAATTAGCGATGAAAGTTAATGACCTTCAGGAAAGTGACCGTAGCAATCCAGCTAAGGCTTGGACGGACCATTTCAAGGCCTCTGATCTCGTTGATGCCGCTAGAACAGAGTCAGAAATGAGTGGCGAAACGCCAATATCTAAGGTTTATTGTAAAAATATTTACGGTATTCAGTATAATCCCGAGACGAAATACTGGGTTCCATTTAGACACGGGGAAGTCGACTTAGTTAAATTCACTGAAGACTAAAGCGGAAATCGAAAATTTCGATACTAATAGGTAGTAAACTCTTTCGCGGGCGGAGGTTCGTACATAACAGATCATCGTAAAAAGGCAAATAAGAGATTTTTACCCTACGGTCGACAAACAATTGATGAAGCAGACATATCGGCTGTTGTAGATGTCCTCAGAGGGGACTGGTTAACAACCGGGCCTAACATTGGTTCTTTTGAGAATGCTTTCTCGGATGCTGTTGGATCGGAGCATGCTGTAGCCTGTTCAAGCGGCACAGCGGCTCTCCATTTAATGTTATTGGGGTTAGGGGTAGGTCCAGGTGATTGGGTTATCGTTCCTTCCCTCACATTTCTGGCCACTGCCAATGCCGTTCGTTACACTGGAGCAGAAGTTTATTTTGCAGATGTCAACCCAGAAACGGGTTTGCTAGACACAGAGCACCTTAGTTACGCCCTAGCCAAATCAAACTTTGAGCCCAAAGCGATAATTGCAGTTCACTTAAATGGTCAATGCGCAAGCATGCGAAATCTAAAAGAGTGTGCAGGGGACATAGTATTATTAGAGGATGCCTGTCATGCATTAGGAAGCTCAGAGATATTATCGCCAGAGAAATCTATAAAAACGGGTTCGTGCTATTATAGTCATGCTGCAGCTTTTTCGTCTCATGCGGTCAAAACAATAGCTTCCGGGGAAGGGGGCGTTGTCACAACTAATGACAGAAATTTTGCCGAAAAACTTCGACTGTATAGAAATCATGGCATGGTTAGAGATAACGATGAGCTAGCTTCTAACCCTTGGTACTACGAAATGCATAGCTTAGGCTTCAATTACCGTTTAACGGATATTCAGTGCGCTCTTGGACGAAGCCAACTATCAAAGCTTGAAACGTTTGTCAAAAAGAGAGAGAAGCTTAGAGAAAGGTATTCGATTTGCCTAAAAACCCTTGGTCCATATGTTAAACCTATCGACACGATAGATGGCTGTAAGCCAGCATGGCATTTAGCTGTTGCGTTAATTGATTTCGAAAAATTAGGTATCCAGCGGCTAGATGTAATGCGGAAATTGTCTGATTTGGGCGTTGGGACACAAGTCCACTACATTCCTGTTCATAAACAACCCTATTATCAAATGCGCTATGGTAAATTTACATTAAGAGGTTGCGAGGCATACTATTCAAGATGTCTAAGTTTACCATTGTGGCCAGATATGACATTGGCAGAAGTAGATTTTGTTGTTTCGACGTTGGCTGATATACTTGGCGTGAAGCAAAAATTTTAGACCATTTAAGAGTGGTGTTGCTTTAGTTTAAAAAAGCACAAGCAAGAGAATAAAGATAATGTTTTACCAGTTTGACGAAGATCAAATAAATCTGAGTGGCAAATCTATTTTGATAACTGGTGGTACAGGCTCTTTTGGCCAAGCCTTTGTACGTAAGGTTATAAATACTTACGAAGTCTCCAGATGCATTGTGTTCTCGCGAGATGAATTGAAACAATATGAAATGGCGCAAGAATTCCCAGTTGTAGCGGGTGGCCCGATAAGATTTTTCATTGGTGATGTAAGGGATGCAGCCCGTCTTGAACTCGCTATGCGAGGCGTTGATTATGTTATCCATGCGGCAGCGCTGAAACATGTTCAAACTGCGGAATACAATCCTTTCGAAGCAGCCAAAACAAATATAAATGGAGCAGAAAATGTAGTCACTGCGGCCATTCGTGCTGGAGTAAAAAAGGTGATAGCTCTCTCCACAGATAAAGCGTGTAATCCTATTAATCTCTATGGAGCTACAAAGTTAGCAGCGGATAAAATTTTTATTGCCGGTAATAATTTATCGGGGGCAGGAGGGTGTAGTTTCTCGGTTGTTCGATATGGTAATGTAATTGGTTCGAGGGGTAGTGTGGTCCCTCTATTTCAAAAACTTATTAAAGAAAAGGCTACTGAATTACCAATCACGGACTTTCGTATGACACGATTTTGGATAACGTTGGATCAGGGTATAAACTTTGTGCTTTCATGTCTAAAAATAATGCAGGGCGGCGAAATCTTTATCCCAAAAATACCATCAATGAAAATCACGGATCTGGCACATAGCATGGCACCAGATCTTTTACACAGAGAAATAGGTATTAGAGCTGGTGAGAAGTTGCATGAGCTCATGATTTCAGAGGACGACGCCCGCAATAGCTTTGAGTTTACAGATCGATATGCCATTCTCACACCTTTCCTTAATCCTGAGAAATCAATTTATGAGCGGCGAGGCGGGGAATTAGTGGGAAGTGGTTTTAGCTATGCTAGCGAGACAAATGCTGAATGGTTAACGCCAGAGGATTTCAAAAAGCTTATCTAAATTTAAATTATTATATTTGTCGAAAAACAGGTCGTTTGTGTCGATTTCGGGTAATTCTTTTGATTGCGCTACTGTTACAACCTGGCTTTTTCGAGTGAAATTATGTCGTAGCGGCAACTTTCGATATTTATGATTTTAATGGGCGTTGCACTGGTTTGGACCGCTAATGGGCTTTGCTTTACACTGGCGGCACTCCGCATGTCTTCTGAGCAATTCGCCACTTATGAGATCGGCATTGTAACGACAGGGTATTTTATAGGTCAAATAATATGCGCTGGGTTTCTTGAAAATGTCATCAGTAAGGTTGGCAATATACGTGCATTTGCGGCTCTGGCATCAACTGGGGCCATACCAAGTCGTGCCGAAAACCATAGCAGCCTCTGTAGTGCTCGACCCAAGAGCCTCTGACCTTAATTAAACTTTGCTCGCGCCATAATAGAGCATAGCTACGTGCTTTGCTTCGGCAAAAAATAGCCATCTTTCTATAATCGTTCCGAAGTATGAGAAGAGGATAGCAATAATACCTAGTACCATTGGGCTCACTAACGCGATCGGTTGTGTCATGAGAAAGATGATAATTATAGGTATAATAGAGAGGGTAAGAATTGTTATAAGGCGCAGACGGCGACTGTGCTTTCTCGCAATCGCAAAACCCATTTCCCGCATTATGAATGTTTCGGAAGTGGTGGGAGCATCCAGCATCGAAACAGACTTATTAGAAGAACCAAGGCCTGTTGCGGTAGATGTATTAGACTGGCTTTGGGTACTGTCGATTGACCACCAATATAAGATTTTAGCCAATCCAGCTACTGCACCAAGGAAAATAATGAAGTAATTGAGCTGAAAAAATTGCAAACCGTCAATAATAGTTAACAATAACATTAAAAAAATCGCGCCATCAAACAGTCCTATAATAAGATAAACTGGCACGACGAGTAGATGATTCCATTGCCGGATTGTCTTTAGTGATGCGTAAATTTTTGCTGTGCAAAATACTGTAGCAAGGGAAAACGCGATGGTTAATAGACAGATTATATCGATTATAGAATTAAAAGGTGTGGGAATAAGAAAAGATACGCAAAAGACACCTGCTGGCAAATAGGAGAGAACTGCAAAAACGCCTTCCCTTGAAAGCCAAGAGGAGCGCCACTGTGATAGCGCTCTCCAAGCGCGTCGCGGATGACCTAGATGTGTTGTAGAGGAAATTAAACCAACTGTAACGATGAGAAGCGATATCGCAGATGAAAAAAATCCATAAAGTGGATTAAGCGCAAAAAAATCAAAATACTTTACAGCTGCCAAAATGGCTAAACTTCCATAGCCTGCACCCGACAAGCTTGTGAAGATTATAACTGAGAAGGCAGGATGCATAATTTGTCCTTATCGAGACAGAATAGTATCTACCCATTTTAGGATAGAATTATTTGACGGGTCTGTTTGGTTAGCATTATCGGCCATCGAGACCAAGGACAACGGTTGTCCATCATCAAGAACGTTTATCTGTGGTTCTCGCGGAGGCAGATATTTATTTACTGGTCTATAATCGAGCTCTGGCATTAAGTCGTAACCTCCTCGATCTTCCACTAGCCGCGATACATCGGAATTTGGGTCTCCTAAGTCTCCAAACGAGCGGGCTCCTGCAGGACATGTCGCTACGCATGCCGGAACTCGATCAATCTCATCGAGGTTTTCATTGTAAATCTTATCAATACATAACGTGCACTTTTTCATAACTCCGTCGGTCTCATCATACTCCCGAGCCCCATATGGACATGCCCAAGAACATAGCTTGCAGCCAATGCAAGTATCTGGATTGACCAGCACTATTCCATCTTCTTCCCTCTTGTAAGAGGCGCCGGTTGGACAGACCGTAACACATGCAGGTTCATCACAGTGTAAGCAAGATCTTGGAAAGTAGACGGTTTTACTCTCTTGACCTTTGCCGACTTCGAATGTGTGAACCCGGTTGAACCAAACTCCCCATGCCCCGGAGTCTTCGCCATTTTTATTTTCAGTGCCAGAGTAAGTGTTCCAATCTGTCATAGGTGCGGAGTGACCCCCAGCATTCCATTCTTTACAGTTTACAGCACAGGCGTGACAGCCAACACAAATATCAAGGTCTATGACCAACCCAAGTTTTGTATTGGTCTGGTTTGTTGGTAGACTAGTCATCTTTTGTTTTAACCTTTTCCCCGTACCTTAAAACATTGTTTCCACGTTTTACGGTTGACATTGGTTTTATAGTATCGAATTGAGGTTCTGATACAACTCCGGCTTGCTCTGGTTCAGCTTTTTCTATACTTACTCGAAGATCAAACCAGGCAGCTTGTCCTGTGATAGGATCAGCGTTCGCATATCTATATCCATTGGGTTTTTCCGGAAGTAATTGCGAAATAATATGATTCAATAAAAACCCTTTTGTTCCTTCTGGAGCGTTATCTGATAGGTTCCACGCTCCTCGACGTTTACCGATAGCATTCCATGTCCAAACAGTATCTTCGTTAACACCTTCCATGAGTTGAATTTGAGCTTTTAGCCGGCCCTCAGAAGATTTAACAAAAACCCAGTCCCCATTTTCTATATTGAGCTTTTCAGCTTTTATTCGGCTCATGTAGAGCTTGTTGAAACCATGAATTTGGCGCAACCAAGCGTTTTGAGATCCCCATGAATGATACATTGCCATTGGGCGCTGAGTTAGGGCGTGCATGGGAAATTCCTTTGCATCGATAGCAGCTTCTTCAAAAGGTGTATAATAAATTGGTAAAGGATCGAAATACTTTTTAATACGTTCTCGATGCTGGTCAGGAGGTTGGATCGATCCGTGACCCTCTGCCGCTAATCGAAATTTTTGAAGCGGTTCTAGGTATAACTGCAAAATGATTTGATTAGGCGCACCAATGAGACCTAGCTTTACGGCTTTATCCAAATACGCTTTATTAGAATGCTTAAAATATTTTTCAGTAGGTTCAAATTCATGTCGCCAGAAACATTGATTTTCTACATATTGCGCAAGTTGCCTTGGGTTAGGAGAGCCTTTCCCTTCTGAGTTCCCATCTTCTCCTCGAAATCCGGCAAGTGGCCCAATGCCCGGTGCCCTTTCGTGATTCACAATGTAATCTGGATAACCCCCCGGATACTTGGCATTTCCATCTTCATTTGTAAATGCAGGGAGCTTTAGTCTAGAGCCTAGTTCGATAAGCACATCTTGAAATGGACGCACATCTCTGTCTGGCTTCAAGATAGGTTGCCGTATCGAGTCGGCAACCCCATCTGCGTCACAAATAGGCCTATCCAGTAGAGAAATGCAATCCCATCGTTCAAGATAAGTCGTATCTGGAAGTACAAGGTCACAATATGGGATCATCTCTGAATAGAATGCATCGGAGTAAATAATCCTTGGTATTTGATATTCACCCGTTTCATTGTTCTTGTCTGTCAGCATCCGAAGGGTATCGGGAATATTCATGGACGAGTTCCAACTCATATTCGCCATATACATGAAAATAGTGTCCACCTCGTAGGGATCACCTTTCCACGCGTTATTTAGAACCATATGCATTACGCCATGTGCTGAAATTGGTGCCTCCCAAGAAAATGCTTTATCTATTCGGGTTGGGTCGCCATTTTCATCTACCAATAAGTCTTCTGGCCCCATAGGGAAGCCAAGGGGTGGCCCTGGCATTGGTGAATTTGGGTTAATCTGATCTACTTTACCTGCAGGTTTTAGTGGTGGGGGTGCAGGTTTGGGAAACGGTGGTTTATAGCGAAACCCACCAGGAGCATCTATACTCCCTAGCAGTATCTGCAGAATGTGAAGGGCTCGGCAAGTATGAAAACCATTCGAATGTGCTGAGATACCCCGCATAGCATGCATTGATACAGGACGGCCTATCATACTTTTATGTTTTCGGCCCGCCCAGTCAGTCCACTCCACATCTAACTTCAACTCTTCTTGAAAGGCGACATGCGCGATTTCTTGTGCAAGGTTTTTTATTATGTCTGCCTTTAAACCACATTTTGGTGCAACATTTTCTGGTTTGTACTCATCGGCCATGTACCTTTCGGCTAGAAGCTGAAAAGCTGGTACGGCATTGCGACCATCAGGGAGTTCATAAGATCCAACAATTGCAGGGGTTATGTCAGTTGCAAGGGCTGGAGCAATTGTATCATTTGCCTTATTCCAGGATAATGGGCTCCCTTCATCGTCGCGGGCAAACAAACCGTGATCGGGTGCCCCTTCATCTTGAATCACCAGCCAAGGGGCGTTGGTATAACGAACGAGATAGCCGAGGTCGATCTGGTTTGATTTCAATAGCTCATGAATAACTGAAAGTACTAGGAGGCCATCGGTGCCTGGCCTAATACCTATCCATTGATCAGCGATAGCTGAATATCCTGTTTTTATTGGATTAACTGAAACAAATTTTGCGCCACGTGTTTTCAGTTTCCCTAAACCCATCTTTATTGGATTTGAATCGTGGTCCTCGGCAACGCCAAACATTATAAAATATTTTGTGTGTTCCCAATCTGGCTCTCCAAACTCCCAGAAAGATCCGCCAATGGTATAAAGACCAGCTGCTGCCATGTTTACAGAACAAAACCCTCCATGAGCGGCGTGGTTTGGAGTTCCAAACTGGCTGGCCCAAAACCCAGTTAATCCTTGGCTCTGATCGCGCCCAGTAAAAAAAGCCAGCTTTTTGGGGTCGGTTTCCCGAATATTGGACAGCCAGCTAGTTGCTAATTGTAGTGCCTCGTCCCACTCTATTTCTTTAAATTCGCCGGACCCGCGTTCTCCAATTCGTTTTAATGGCTTAGTTAGTCGCGCGGGCGAATAATGCTGCATTATTCCAGCAGAACCCTTTGCGCAAAGAACACCTTTGTTTACAGGGTGGTTACGATTACCTTCGATGTAGCGAATTTCTCCATTCTTTAGATGAACTTTTATCCCGCATCTACAGGCACACATATAACATGTTGTATACTTGACCTCGTCGGACACTTTGGGAGATTTTTCGACCTTCTCTTGGACGGTTGCAAACGGATTTATGCTCATTTTTAGTTGCCAGTTTTTAGAAGTTGTAGTCGTAATGACATTAAAGCTAAGATACTTATCGCTTTAGCTATTTTCCCCAAAACGCCTTACGTTATCGTGCGATCATATCTTCTTGAAACTTACACTTTATTGGGGCTGATGTTCAATTATAATTTTACCTTATGGTAATCTATTAATAGAGATGGATTTTAAAGGACTTGCATCACATGCGCACACATAAGATAGCAGCCATTCCTGGTGATGGCATAGGTATTGAAGTTATAAACGAAGGAATACGAGTTTTACAGGTGCTGGCGGATCGGCTGGGCGATTTTCAAATTGAATTGACCAGTTTTCCATGGGGCTCAGACTATTATATGGAAACTGGCGATATGATGGCAATAGATGGGCTTGAAGAATTAAAAAAGTTCGATGCTATCTATTTTGGATCAGCTGGCGATCCAAGAATTCCAGACCATATTTCACTCTGGGGTTTACGTTTGGCAATATGTCAATCTTTTGACCAGTATGCGAATGTTAGGCCAGCGCGTCTACTTCCGGGGATTTCTAGCCCCTTAAAAGATGCATCTTCAAACGACATAGACTGGGTCATTGTAAGGGAAAATACAGAGGGTGAATATGCGGGCGCTGGAGGCCGTGTTCATACAGGGCATCCTGAAGAAGTTGGATTAGATGTCTCAGTTTTTACACGTTCTGGAGTTGAGCGTGTCCAAAGATTTGCCCTGGATTTAGCACGATCAAGAAAAAGAAAAAGGTTAACATTTGTAACAAAATCAAATGCCCAGCGGCATGGAATGGTGATGTGGGACGACGTATTTGATAAATTGGGCAGTGAATACGGTGATATTGAGATTGATCGCATGTTAGTGGACGCAATGACAACTAGAATGGTTTTAGATCCAAGGTCTATAGACGTTGTAGTTGCAACAAATCTGCACGCGGATATTTTAAGTGATTTAGCCGCTGCTTTGAGCGGAAGTATGGGAATAGCGCCAACAGCAAACTTAAATCCGTCTCGTAATTTCCCCTCTATGTTTGAGCCTATACATGGTTCTGCTTTTGATATAATGGGCAAAGGGATAGCAAATCCTATTGGCGCTTTTTGGTCAGCTTCCATGATGCTAGATCATTTGGGCGAAAAGAAGGCAGCAGCTGAGTTAATGTTAGCTTTAGAAAAACTTACTGAAGATGGAAGAGTTATGCCTCAAGATCTTAATGGGAAAGCCAGTACAAGGGAAGTTACGGATAGGGTATTAGAGTTAATAACGGGGCAAAATTTTTCAGAGATTGATTAGTCAGTGACAACCTGAATTTGATCTAGCAAAAACCTACGCAAGAGCGTCAATTTGGGCTGCGCTCAAATTACCAGGTACAATTGTAATTGGGATACGACAGGAGTTTCTACCCTTGCCGATGAGATGGCTAACTAATCGCCCTGGTCCATCTTTACTAGCGCTTGAGGCGAGCACAAGAACGGAGATTGTGGGTTCTTCATCAATGAGGGCTATCAATTCTTCCTCTATAGGCCCAGCTCGTATGTATAGGGCAGGGATTAACCCTGATAACTCAACAACTTCCTGAGCTAACTCGTTCAATCTCTCTTCCGCCGTTTCGCGTGCCTCTTGTTGCATGAGATCGCTTACACTAGCCCATTGATGATAATCGGATGGCTCAATGTCTCTAAATAGAGCAACGCGGCCACCTACGCTTTTTGCTCGCATGCATGCAAATCTTAGAGCCACAAGCATCTCTTCAGAATCATCTACAACCACCAAGAATACGCGGTGGTTATCATCAACAGTGTCATATACTTTTTTCACTATGTCAGTCATAAAATTCCGCCCTCATATTTTACGGAAAATTACAGATGCAATCCATCCGGACAAAACCGCTATTAATATAGCCAATAGACCATATAATGCGCTTTGTTCTTTCGCAAACTTAAAAACATCGGCCCCGATACCGATTTTCTCCACTGATATAGTCTTAGAAACCATGCTCACCAAGCGCTTTTTTTGAAACGAAAATACCTTAACTGTATAAATTCCAGTCGTCATATTGTTTGGAAAATGAAAGGTCGTTTTAAACAATCGCTTCGAAACAACATCAATTGTTAGTGGCATATCCAAATATAAACCTTTTGTCTTTTTTCCACGTACGAGAGCGTCTTTAAAACTTTTGAAAGTCTTAATATTTTCATCTTTAGAGTTTAGAGAAGCGGTAGTTATTACATTGTGAATGCCTATTTTTTGTTTTTTTAATTCATCCGTTTCTGTTATTTCACTCAATGGTCGGGTCGACGCGATGGCATAAAAACCCGGTATCTCACGAAACTCTAACTTTTCTTTATTAATCCATATTCCGCTTACACGACCTTTTTTTCTAACTATTGCTGTTTCAGTTGGTCCAGTTATGACCACAATGATGTCATCTTTGTCGTTAGCTGTTCCAAAAACCATAACATCGGTGCCAATGAAAGAAGAACTAACTTTTACTTCGCTCGTCGATGAATCTATTATTAACGCGGTCCCATAAGCATGTGGGGCCAATAAAAATAACATAATAAGAGCTATACTGAATTTTGTGAAAATTGGTCTGTTCATCTGGTAGCAGTTAACCCATCAACAATGCTATAGAGTAGAGATCCGCTGGCATGACGGTGAGATCGAAAATCATTTTGACACACACACCAAGAACGAGAAGCGCAAGCAATGCCCTTAGTTGTTCACCTTTCATTCTTACGCTGTATTTACTTCCAAATTGTGCACCAATTACAGCACCGGTCAGAAGAAGCACCGCTAACAATATATCCACCGTTTGGACGGTTAATGCTTGCAGAAATGTGACATTAGCCGTTACGAAGATGATTTGAAATAGCGAGGTTCCGATCGCCAGTGATGTGGGCATTCCTAAAAGATATATCATTGCTGGTACCATTATGAAACCACCTCCAACCCCCATGATGGCTGACAATACGCCAACTGTGGCACCGATGAGGAATGGTAATATTGCACTTATATAAAGTTTTGATTTTCGAAATCGCATCTTGAAAGGTAATCCGTGGAACCAATTATGTTGGTGCAATTTGCCGCGTCGGGCCGCCGCAGATCTAGACCGAATTATAGTTCTTGAGCTCTCCCAAAGCATTAGAAAACCAATGATGCCTAAAAAGATTACGTAAGACAGCTTTATCACAAGATCTAATTGACCTAGGTTTTGAAGATATTTGAACAATATAACGCCGAGGGAAGAACCTACAAAACCGCCAAGAAGAAGAACAAAACCCATTTTAAAATCGACGTTGGCACGTCGCCAGTGTGCCAGAACGCCTGAAACAGAACTCGCGACAATTTGGTTTGCTTCGGTTCCCACGGCGACTGGAGGTGGAACACCTATAAATATTAACAGGGGCGTCATTAAAAAGCCGCCGCCAACTCCAAATAAGCCAGAAAGAAATCCGACAGCTCCACCCATGCCGAGAATCAGAAATATATTTACAGACATCTCCGCGATGGGGAGATAAATGTGCATGTTATGTTATCCGTTTGAGGTCTGATAAATGAAGTTTTATACTTTAAATATGAAACTAGTTGATAAAAATGTTCCTAACAATGGGTTTTAGTAACCGATTGTACTAAACTAGATATAAAGAAAATTCAAACATTTCCGATCTGCACCTGTCGTCCGGCTGCTTTCCAACTTAAAATACCGCCTTCTAATCGATAAATGTTTTGTGAAAAACCCGACTCTTGCAACAATTGGGCAGCAACACCGCACCTAACACCACTTTGGCAATGAATTACGATGTGAGTCTGCGAGCCGGTTGGTATTTGCGATGCGTCAAAACTAGACAGAGGTAGCGATATAGCCCCGGGGATTTGTTGTGCTGCAAACTCATGTTCTTCTCGAACATCAAAAAGAGATACAATGCCTTTGGCTAACCAATCACTTAGAGTTTTGGAATCGATAAAATGGATATTTTTATTTAGCAATAGAAAACCTCAAATACGTATGGAGTAATAGTTCTACTATTACGTTATAATAAAGACTATAAATAATTTTTGCCAATATTATCATATCGCTTGTTTCAAATTGGTTCATTTGGGTGGGGTATTATTATTATCGTTTTTATCAGGCTTATAAATGCAAATTCTTTTTATAACATCCAGCCGTGTTGGTGATGCTATTCTCACGACGGGTATTTTAAAGTATCTCGTAGATCACTATAAAACGGCAAAATTTACTATCGCTTGTGGGCCTGTTGCTAAGGGCTTATTTGACAATGTGCCCGGGCTTGAAGCAATCATAACAATGCGCAAGGGGTCTTTATTAGGACATTGGCGAAGATTGTACTTTTCAACTTTTCTAAAAAGGTGGGATTTGGTTGTAGATTTGCGAGGTTCAGCAATAGCCTGGTTTTTACCTGCAAAAAAACGGGTGATATACAAAAAGAAGAATAAAAAAATACATCGCATTGAAGACATGCAAAATATACCCAACGGCAATACACCTCATTCTCCCTATATATGGCTTAGTAAAGAGAACAAAAAATTTGCTGATGACATTCTAGGTGAGCGAATGGCACAAGCTCTAATTATCATCGGGCCGACCGCAAATTGGGGCGCAAAAATTTGGGAAGCAGAAAGGTTTTCCAATCTCGTGCATCTATTAACTAGTAATTTCCGTAGCCTGCAATCCGCTATGATAGCCGTGGTGGGCGGGCCTGGCGAAGAATTAATTGCAAAGCCAATACTTGATGCAATACCTTCCGGACGAAGACTAGACTTGGTTGGTGCGATACCATTTCTAGATGTAGCAGCTGTTCTTGAAAGAGCTACGCTTTACATTGGAAACGATAGTGGCCTCATGCATCTTTCGGCAGCGGTAGGTGCCCCGACACTAGGTTTGTTCGGTCCTACCCGCGAAGCAAACTACAGGCCTTGGGGGCCAAGATGTGCATATGTCAGAACTATTGAGTCTTTTGAGCAATTATCGAGACATCCAGATTTTCGCCCCGACCCAACAAATAGTTTGATGGGGGGACTTTCGGTTGAAACTGTATTCAATGAATGCGGTAAACTACTTAGTGAAACCGGCCGCAATTAATTCCTCAATAACCATTTCTGGGGTTACTGTACTTTGTAAGCTGCCTCGTTTCGTTTCACTGGCTTCAATAGGTGTAATTAGTGGATCGGGGTTTAAAGGTCTTGAGCCGCAAAAAATACCAAAGGCTTGCGTTCCGGCGGCAGCAGCAACATTTAATATTCCGGTATCATTTCCAATGCAGACCTGGCAGAATTTCGTGACTGCAGCGGCTTCTAATATGGGATGATTTATCAGTTGCTTTATCCACCTTGGATTTTCAAAGTGTTCGCAGATGTTTACAGCCATTTCTGCGTCTTCGTCCCCACCAACTAATATAATATTTGCTTTAAGTGTGTTTGTCAGTACCTCCACCAGCCTGATGAAGTTCTCAGTGCCCCACTGTTTTCTTGGCTCACTAGAGCCGATAGCTAATGCAATGTTTAGATGCTTTTCTTTGGGAAGGTGAAGTGCGGCTGATTTTAAAATAGCCTCTGAGAAATATAAGGTGGGTTTATCATCATCAATGGCGATGCCGTTCAATCGAAGTAGCCGTTTTGATTTTTCAATCGTTGTTAACCTCTTATCATTTTTGGAAAGCGTATGAGCTGAGGTAAGAAAGGCATCTTGCCAGCCAATGCCAAACCCTATTCTATTCGGTATGCCGGCCCACCAAGAGGCGATGCTATATCTAGCCGAGTTGTGCAAAATCCATGCTTGATCGAATTTAAAAGGGGTTAAAAATTTGCCAAGATTGACGGGACCTGATATCCCAAAATGGTCCCCGTTCTCTTGAGATAGATAGAGAACTTCTTTTACAAAATCCGTTTCAGATAAAAGTTGCTTTGCCAATGAGCGACTTTTTGTGAGAAGTGTCACTTTCCCTGATGGGTTGGAATTAGCTAGTGCTTTTAAATGTGGTAGATGCCAGATTGCATCTCCAATGCCAGGTAGAGGCTGGATAACTAATAAATTTTCATCACTTTTACTATGTGGACTCAAATGTTAATCTCCTCCCTGACGTCGATTTACAAACTACAGGTAGCCGGTGGCCTGGTTAAAAGTTAATAAAGTGACTTAAGTTCTATGAAAGTTGATATAACACTTTGGTCTTATACTAAAAATGACTCGATTATTACAAGTGATGGCAGGAGCTCCCAATGGTGGGGCGGAGCTATTTTTTTCACGATTAGCCATAGCGCTTTCAGAGATAAAGTATTCCCAAAAAGTTGTAATTCGTAAAAATACAGAAAGATCCCGACAGCTTAAAGAAAATAACGTTGACGTAATAGAAATGCCATTTGGCGGGGCGCTAGATTTTTTGACTTCTTACAAACTTCGAAAACTAGCTGCGGATTATCAACCGGGGATAGTGTTAACGTGGATGACCAGAGCTACACAAAAGCTTCCTAAAGGGACTTTCAAACACGTTGCGCGTTTGGGAGGGTACTACAATCTACAAAAGTATAGGAAGTGCGATTATTTGATTGGCAATACTCAGACAATTATTAGCTATATGACGCAACACGGATGGCCGTCCGATAAAATCATCTACATCCCAAATTTTGTTGAGGAAAGGAGAGGTTTGCCTCTCGAACGTTCTATGTTTGATACCCCGTCGGGGTTCCCCATAATCCTTGCGCTTGGCAGGTTGCATGAAAACAAAGGCTTTGA
>Ga0208624_1000711_pt1 | contig 16503 bp, 13 predicted proteins | sample Knorr_S23_td_DCM_FD_185607 | JGI IMG/M metagenome (GOLD analysis project Ga0208624, IMG submission 185607) | Marine microbial communities from Southern Atlantic Ocean transect - Knorr_S23_td_DCM_ad_71m_LV_A (SPAdes) (version 2) | ecosystem: Environmental > Aquatic > Marine > Oceanic | place...
AGCATTTCAATATTAACTTTAATTGAATCTGTATTGTTTACAAAAAGTTGATTTTTTGTTTCTTTCATTATTTCATCTACAAATATCTTAGTTGATTGTAGGTTATTAATTGTTGTTTTGAACTTTAACATAACATTATCATCAAATTCATTAAATGATGGAAGCACAGAATTTCTAATCATATTCCTTTGATAATCTTCACTGGAATTTGATGAATCCTCTCTGAAATCTACAGAATTTTGTTGTGCATAATCTAAAATATCAATTTTTAAAATATTTAGGAGTGGTCTAAATATTTTTTGAGAACTTGATGTAATACCTAATAATCCGTTAATTCCTGATCCTCTAGAAGAATTTATAAGATATGTCTCGATTTGATCATCTAAATGGTGAGCTGTAACTAAATAATCAAAATTGAACTTTGATAAAAGACCGTCAAACCAATCATATCTTAATTTTCTTGCCCCTTCCTGAATACCCATTTTATTCTTTTTACAAAATTCAATGGTGTTAAATTCATTAGTATAACAATGAATTTTATGCTTTAAGCTCCATTTTTTTACAAAATCATGGTCTATATCACTTTCTTTTGATCTTAATTTGAAGTTGCAGTGAGCAATAGAAAAGCTTAAATTATTTTTAAAGAAAAGATTTGCTAGAACCATACTGTCAACTCCACCGCTCACAGCTAATAAAAAATTACATTTTTCATATGCTTTGACCTTCTCTTTTAAAATTTTTTCAATTTTATGTTCCACTTGGTAAAAATAATTAAAGTTTAGTCAAATAACTGCCTAATAATATTTTGCATTAAAAAAAAAATTCTGAACTTGTAAAATATTATCTACATTGGAAGACACTAGCAAAAAGATTATACCCCTACAAATAGCAATTTTACCTCTAATCTTTTTGGTAGTTCTATTATCATTTAATCTATATGCAAACGTATTTATTTATGATGCAGATCCATTAGCTGGTTCAAGTCAATTCATTCTAATACTCAGTGGAGCATTTGCAGCTATGATTGGCAATCTATACAATGTTTCTTATAAAGATGTGGTTAATAGCATCTCAAATAGTATTAAATCAGTTACTCCAGCACTAATTATATTATTATGGGTTGGAGCTCTAGCTGGTACATGGATGATTAGTGGAATTATTCCTTCAATGGTCTACTATGGATTAAAAATTCTTGATCCCAATATATTTTTGCCAGCATGTATAATTATATGTTCAATTATTTCAGTAGCGACTGGAAGCAGCTGGACAACATCAGCTACTGTTGGTATCGCCCTTGTAGGTATTGGAAAAGCTTTGGGAATACCAGCAGGAATGGTTGGTGGAGCAGTAATAGCTGGCGCTTATTTTGGAGATAAATTATCTCCCCTAAGTGATACTACAAATTTAGCTGCAGCAGTCTCAAAAGTTGATTTATTTAAACATATTAAATATTTGACATATACCACGATTCCAAGTATTTCAATTACTTTAATAGTATTCATTATACTTGGTATTAATCAATCATCCAGTGGAGTAACTGACAATTCATTTTTAATTAATACAATTGAAAATACATTTAACATTTCTCTAGTATTATTTATTGTTCCAATTATTGTGTTAATAATGATAGTTAAAAAAACTCCTCCAATAAAAGCTCTTACGTTAGGTACACTTTTAGGTGCACTATTTGCTGTTTTGTTTCAACCCCAAATAATTAATGAGCTTTCTGATTCCTCAAATAGCTCAATTATTGCTTCATACAAAGTATTAATTGACACTATTACAAGTGATGTATCAATAACTACTGAAAGTGAAATTTTAAATGAGCTTTTTTCTACTGGTGGAATGATTGGAATGTTAAATACTATTTTTCTGGTGATGGCTACGATGATTTTTGGAGGTTCAATGGATGCAATTGGTGCTATTAAATCTATAAGCAAAGCATTGTTAAATTTGGCTGATAATATTTTTAAATTATTTGCTAGTACTGTTGCATCTTGTCTAGCATTAAATTTAACTGCCTCTGACCAGTATTTATCAATTGTTGTCTCTGGCAAAATGTTTGAAAAGGCATTTGAAGATAAAGGTCTAGCTCCTGAAAATCTGAGTAGGACACTAGAAGATTCTGCCACAGTTACCTCTGCACTAATTCCATGGAACTCTTGTGGTGCCTATCATTCATCCGTCTTGGGTGTAAGTGTGGGTGAATATTTTATTTATGCAATATTTAATTGGATAAGCCCTTTCATGACTTTAATATATGCAGCACTAAGAATAAAAATTAGGACTTTAGGAATCAAAAATCAATAATATAAACTCATATTCGTATTTTTGTAAAATACTATTAATATATGAGTAGTAAGAGATCAGCTAGCACAAACAAATTTAAAGTTGTACTTGGCTACATACTTCTATTCATTTCAATTATACTTTTCAGCTCTTTTATTTCATACATGTTTAACTGGAAAGTGGATCAAAGTAATGTTAATAGTCTATTTGATAGAGATGTTCAAGTGGAAAATATATTAGGAAAGGTAGGGGCATCTATAAGCCATTTTTTTATTTTTAAGTTATTTGGGATTGGAAGCTTTGTCATTCCAGTCATCCTTTTTATATCATCTTACTTTATTCTCTTTAATAAGAAAATATCACAGTTAATTAAGAATATAAATTGGCTATTAGTCTTAATGATTTGGACTATAATATTCTCAGGATATATTAGCAATTACTACCCATTACAGACAGGTATCAAAGGTTTTGAACTAAACTCATTTCTAAAAGCATATATTGGAGATACTGGTATTATTATAATTTTATCCTTCATCTTACTGACATCAGCTGCAATAGTGTGGAACTTAACTCCTAATTCTTTTTTATATCTATTAAAGAAGACAAAGAATTCAAAAGTTGATAAACCAGACTCAAATAATGAATTAAATGAAAGCTTAAGTATTGAATCTGATATTGAAACTACTGATTATGAGGAGGATAAAGCTAAAATTGATTCAAATGATTTTTCAATTGACTCAGATGAGATATCAATGGAAGTTGAAGAAATTAACTTTGAAGAAAAAAGCAATGAAAAAATAAGTTTTGATAGGGTAAAATTAAAAAAGTTTGATCCTACTCTAGATTTAAGAAATTTTAAAAATCCAAGTATTGATTTACTCAAAGATTATGGCGATGGTACAATAAAGATTGATCAAGATGAACTAGAGACTAATAAAAATAAGATTGTTGATACATTGAAAAACTACAATATTGGAATTAAGCAAATTAAAGCAACGATTGGCCCAACAGTTACTCTATATGAAATAATTCCGGATGCAGGTGTAAGAATTTCAAAGATTAAAAACCTTGAAGATGATATTGCATTATCTCTCTCTGCTCTTGGGATAAGAATAATTGCCCCTATACCAGGTAAAGGCACAATAGGTATTGAAGTTCCAAATAAGAAGAAATCAGTTGTATCAATGAAGTCACTTTTGTCTTCTAAAAAATATATTGAATCTGAAATGGAACTTCCCATCGCTATAGGTAAAACTATTAGTAATGAAACATTTATTGTTGATCTTACAAAAATGCCTCATCTACTTATGGCAGGAGCGACTGGACAAGGTAAATCAGTGGGTATTAATGCAATTCTGACCTCTATTCTTTATAAAAAACATCCAGCTGAAGTAAAATTTGTTTTAGTAGATCCTAAAAAGATTGAACTATCAATTTATAATAAAATTGAGAGGCACTATTTAGCAAAACTTCCTGAATCTGAAGATGCAATTATAATTGAAAATGATAAAGTCATAAATACTCTAAACTCATTATGTAGAGAAATGGATAAAAGATATGAATTATTAAAAGATGCTATGTCTAGGAATATAAAAGAATATAATGCGAAATTTATATCAAGAAAGCTAAATCCAGAAAATGGTCATACATTTCTTCCATACATTGTTCTTGTTATTGATGAATTTGCTGATCTAATAATGACAGCAGGAAAAGAGGTTGAGACACCTCTTGCAAGACTTGCTCAGCTTTCTAGAGCTGTAGGTATTCACCTAATAATAGCTACTCAAAGACCATCTGTTAATGTTATAACAGGACTGATAAAGGCTAATTTTCCAGCACGAATTGCATTTAGAGTTACTTCAAAAATTGACTCAAGGACAATACTTGATACTGGAGGTGCTGAACAGTTAATTGGAAGAGGGGATTTATTATATTCTCAATCAAATGATTTAACCAGAATACAATGTGGATTTATAGACACTCCTGAAGTTGAAAAATTATCAGATTTTATTGGCTCTCAGACTGGTTATGCATCGGCTTATGTCCTGCCAGAATATTCAAAAGAAGATGTTAATTTATCCTCTGAGATTTCTATAAATGAGAGAGATTCAATGTTTAATGAAGCAGCAAGAGTAATAGTGACTAATCAACAAGGCTCAGCATCATTGTTACAAAGAAAACTTAAACTTGGATACAATAGAGCTGGAAGGTTGATTGATCAAATGGAAGATGCTGGTATTGTTGGACCGTTTGAAGGAAGTAAACCAAGACAAGTGTTGATTTCAGATTTAAATTCATTAGAATCTCTTTTGAGTGGTAAATAATTTTAACATATTTAAGGCTCTCGTTTTATTAATCTTTGGCATTAACAATATATTCAGCCAATCTGCTGAAGAAATTCTTAAAATAGCACAAGAAAACTCATTGATCTTGACTGACTCTTATTATAAATTTAAAATTGAGTCAAAAGTTGATAATCCAATGTTACCAATAACAGGCGAAATTTTTACAAGAGGAGAAAAATACTTTATTGATACAAAATATATTGATCAAATTTATGATGGAGAAAATATTATCACAATTGTTCATGAAAATCAGGAAATTATAATTGGTAATTCAGATATTCCCCTCTTTAACTTAACTCCGCATCAACTTTTAAATTTTTTTATTGAGGATCATAAACTTGATAAAATCAGCAACTCAAATAAATATATTATTAAGGCTATTAGTGAAGATGATGGTATTATTTATTTTATTTCGATTAATTCTTCTAACTATTCAATTGAAAAAATAGAGATGAGGGATTCATCAAGTATGCAGGTAATAAATACCTTTTTAACATTAACTTATGATTATAATTTATCTGTTCCATTGTCTTTATTTAAATTTGATATTAATAAATATGAAAACTATACAATAGTCAAATAAATTGAAAATACTTGATAAATACATATTAAAATTCTACCTAAGAAGATTCATAGCTGTTTTTGCGATATGCTTCCTAATTTTTATAATACAAACTTTTTGGTTGTATATAGATGAACTTGCAGGAAAAGGATTGGACATTTTCACGATAGGCAAATTTTTTATATATTTTTCACCCAAACTTGTTCCACTTGTTTTACCCTTATCAATACTTCTAGCCTCTTTAACAACTTATGGCACTCTGTCAGAAAACTATGAATTTATTGCGATGAAATCTAATGGTATATCCATTGTTAGAAGTATGGTAGCATTATTAATATTTCATATTTTTCTTGGAATTGGATCATTTTATTTTTCAAATCATGTTGTAACATATGGTGAACTTAAATCATACAATTTAAGGAAGAATCTAGCAAAACTTAAACCTACCCTTAGTATACGTGAAGGTATATTTAATGATATTGGTAATATGAATATTAAAGTCTCTAGGAAATATGGTGATAATGAACAATATCTTGAAGATATTATACTTCACAATATTTCAAATGATGAGATTAATCGTTTAGTAATCAAAGCAGAAAGCGGAGAGGTCAGAAATGAAAATGACAATTACCTTCAATTAATTTTAAAGAATGGTAATAGATATGAGGATATTGTTGCTTCGACTGCAGCTGAAAAGCAAAGGTATCCTCATACCAGAGCATCTTTTGAAGAATATGTACTTAATATTGATATATCAGATTTTAATAATGTTGATCTTGAGGAGGAGACATACAAATCCACTTATAAAATGCAGAAAATAAATCAACTAAAGAATAGCTCTGATACCTTGAATAAAAAATTTGAAGAAGATAAAACTATATTCGCTAAGAGTTTTTTATTAGGTCATACACTAAAAAAATTACCAAATCTAAATCCGGATCAGGTTGAATTAGATGATGATTATATTAATGGATCCTTATTAAAAATTCTTGATTCTCCTGAAGTATATGTAACAAATGGAGTTTTATCAATGGCAGATGAAGAAGTAGATATATACTTAAGACAATTATCTAACAAGAAAAAAACTTTTTTCTTACAACAAAAATTAATTAATCTTCACAAGCTTACCATTAATGAAAGATATAGTCTGATTTTTGCATGTATTTTTTTATTTTTAATTGGTGCATCCTTAGGTGCAATTATTCGAAAAGGAGGACTGGGACTTCCTCTAGTATTATCTATAATTATTTTCTTGACATATCACTACATCGGCGTATTTGGAAAAAATGCTGCAGAAGATAATACTATTAGTCCATTTATTGGTAGTTGGATTTCAACGTTTGTAATAGCTCCTTTCGCAGTTTATTTGACAATGTTAGTATCAACTGATAGAGTAATTAGGTTTTCTCTATTTGATAAGGCAATTGAAATTTTTAAAAAAATTAAAATAAGAAATGACTGAAATCAAATTTAATAAAATTGAGGATGCAATTGAATCAATTAAAAGAGGTGAAATAATTATAGTAGTTGATGATGAAAATAGAGAGAATGAAGGTGATTTCATAACAGCTGCCGAAACAATTGACTCCTCAAAAATTAATTTTATGGCAAAAAATGGGAGAGGCCTAATTTGTGTACCCATGTCAGAGAAATTATGCTCGAAACTACATTTAGAGAAAATGGTTCCAAATAATACAGATCCACTGGAAACAGCATTCACAGTATCAGTAGATTTAAAAGGCAATGGTGTAACATCAGGTATCTCAGCTTCAGATAGAGCCAAAACTGTACAAGCTTTAGTAGACAGGAATACAAAGCCTGATGATCTCCAAAAACCAGGACATGTATTTCCTCTTATTGCTAAAGATGGTGGTGTGTTAAGAAGAACTGGGCATACAGAGGCTGCTATTGATTTTGCAAGACTGGCTGGATTTAAATCAGCTGGGGTTATTGTGGAGATTATGAATGATGATGGTTCAATGTCAAGATTACCAGAGCTGATGGAAGTAGCAAATAAGTTTGATCTTAAGATTGTCTCTATTGAAGATTTGGTTGCTTATAGAATGAAGAATGATAGTCTAATAAGTAAAATTTTTGATGAAGATATTGACACTCAATTTGGAAGATATAGGCTGAGAGGATACAAGCAGACTAACAATGATCAAATCCATATAGCTTTATCTTTAGGTGAATTTAATAAGGATGAATCTATATTAACAAGAATAAATTCCTCGGTTGTTGATAATGATGTTACTAAGATTTTATCTGGAACCAATGAAAAGAAATATGACAAGATATTTGAAAAAATAAATAAAGAAGGTAAAGGAGCAGTCATATTCATTAATCAAAATCAATCTCCTGATGATATTCTAAAAAAATTAAAATCTTTCAACAATAAAAAGGATAAACCAAAAATTGACTTTAAAGATTTTGGAATAGGTGCTCAGATACTTCATGATATAGGAATTTCAAAAATAAATTTGCTAAGTAATTCAGAGCAAATAAATCGTGTAGGACTTTCTGGATACGGTCTTACTATTAAAAAGCGTACTAAGTATTAAAGGTATCCATCCATAGTTTTACAGCCATATATATTACCATAATTAATAGTGTAATCCTAATTACTTTTTCTCCTCCTTTTCTAACTGACCATATACTCGAGAACCATGCTCCAATAATTGATCCAAGGACCATCCAAAAGCCAACAATCCAATCTACTTTTCCTTCTATAGCAAAAATTAATAGTGCTGCAAGAGAATAGAAAAAGACGGCAAATGCTTTTATTGCATTTGTTCTAATTAAATTCACTCTATTTACGGTAGTCAACAAAAGCATTATTACAATTCCAACGCCAGCATTTAAAAATCCACCATATATTCCTATAAAGAAAAAACCTAGTAGTGCATAAAACAAATATTTACCATTTAATCTTTCAACAAGCTCATTAGATGAAATTGATTTTGTATTGAAGACAATAATTAAACCAATTGAAATCATAATTATCGCAAGAAATCTTTTAAAAGTATCTCCGTCAATTTCAACTGCAATACTAGCACCAATAATAGCACCAATAAGAGCTGAAAATCCAAGGTAGATACCATATGGGTATGTTTTAATTCCTTTAGTTGTATATCCATAATTGGCAACAAATGCAGAAAAAATTATCATTAACCTATTAGTACCGTTTGCTGTTACTTCATCCATTCCAAGAAATAAAATTAGCACAGGTAATGTTACTAAAGAACCTCCACCAGCTAATGTATTTACAACTCCTGCAAAAAGACCAATACCTACTAGAATTAAAATTGAATAAAAATCAAGAAGCATAAAGCTAAAAGTAACATAATAATTTTTGATTTAGCTTTCTATAAAAAATATTTTATCTACAAAATCGTGTATATTTGCAACTGTATTTGGAGAAATGGCAGAGTGGTCGAATGCGGCAGTCTTGAAAACTGTTGAGGGTCATACCTCCGGGGGTTCGAATCCCTCTTTCTCCGCAAAACCCTGATTTTTTTCAGGGTTTTTTTTTAAGTCAGTCAAGATTTTAGAGCCTATTTCAATCAAGTATTTCTCTCCGTTAACTATTGCGTCACTAATCGAATCAGCTATTTCTAAAATGGTGTAGACTTTTTTTAATCCTAATTTAACTGATACATTATTTTCCTCTTCTCCACAAACTGCTATAACAGGTTTTTTATATTTTCTTGCTAAGCTACTTATACCACTTATTACTTTTCCTTTTTCAGTTTGCAAATCTATTTTACCTTCTCCTGTAATTATTATGTCAGAGTCCTTTATTTTTGATTCTACTTGAGTAATTTCTATCAAATTCTTTATACCAGAAATTAATTTTGCTCCAAGTAAAGAGACCAGCCCACCCCCAACTCCTCCAGCAGCACCTGAGCCAGGCATGTTTTTAACATTGGGATAATTATATTTAATTAAAATTGATTGTAAGTTAATTAATCCTTGATCTAATTTTTTTATTTCAAGTGAGTTTGCCCCTTTTTGTCTAGCATAAACAAAAGCTGCACCATTACTTCCATATAGAGGATTATCAACATCACATATAACATTAAAAGTAATTTCTTTAAAATTAAAATTGACCTGACTATCATCGATATGATCAATCGATTTAAGATTTTTTCCTATTGGAGACAATTGTTTTTTCAACCTATCATAGAATTGAAACCCTAGTGCTGAAGCTATACCTACTCCCCCATCATTTGTGGCACTTCCTCCAATATATAAGTTTATTGTAGTTAAGCCTTTATTAATTGCATCTTTAATCAATTCACCAGTTCCAAAAGAGGATGTATTCATGCAGTTTTGTTCTTCTTTTTTAAGCAAGGATAACCCTGACGCTGATGACATTTCAATATAGGCTGTTAGGTCTGAAAAATAATAAGTAGTCTTTATTGGACGAAACAAAGGATCATTAACGATTAATTCAACAGGCTTAAGACTTAAATAATTATTTATTATATCGATTGACCCTTCTCCTCCATCAGCCATTGGACATGATATTATTTCAAGTTTAGATTTATTAATTTTTATACCTTTTGTAATAGCATCACATACTTCAACAGCATTTAAGGAACCTTTAAATTTATCAGGAGCAATTAAAATTTTCATTGCAAAATGGTTTTTCTAACTATTGTAAACAAAAATAGATTATTTTTAAAATCGGAATATGAATATTAATTCAAAAAATATTGGCTTAATATCAGGGCCTTTAGCTTTTTTAGCTGTTCTGTTTTTCTTTAATCCTGAAAGCCTAAACCCAAGAGCAAATGCTATACTTGCCTCAACTATTTGGATAGCAATTTGGTGGATTACAGAAGCTATACCAATAGCCGTAACTGCATTATTACCAATTATATTGTTCCCACTTACTGGTGGATTGGGATTAACAGAGACTACTGCCTCATTTGGACATAAGTATGTTTTTCTTTACATAGGTGGTTTTATAATAGCAATCGCAATTGAGAAATGGAATTTGCATAAACGAATAGCATTGAATATTATTAATTTAATTGGAACTAACATTGTAAATATCATTCTTGGTTTTATGATTGCTACTGCATTTATGTCAATGTGGATATCAAATACAGCTACAGCTGTTATGATGTTACCAATCGCAATTGCTATTGTTGCTCAATTAAGGGATAACCCAAATACTATTGAGGACGAAAATTTAAATTTTGGTAAAGCTCTAATGTTAGCTATTGCTTATAGTGCATCAATCGGGGGTGTTGCTACGTTAATTGGAACACCACCTAACCTTGTATTAGCTGGTGTTGTAGAAGAAACTTTTGGATATGAGATAACCTTTGCTAAATGGTTCCAGTTTGGTTTTCCAATATCAATTATTCTTTTATTTATATGCTGGAAATATATAACAAGTATTGCATTTAAGTTTAAACAGAAAACTTTTCCTGGAGGAAGAGAGGAAATATACAAACAGTTAAATGCTTTAGGAAAAATAAGCTATGAAGAGAAATTAGTGTCTGGGGTTTTTGCATTTACTGCATTTGCCTGGATAAGCCGTTCCTATTTACTTGAATCAATTATACCTGGAATTGATGACACGATCATAGCTATGATCGGAGCTATCATAATATTTTTATTACCTACAAAAAATAGGGAAAGAAAAATTTTAAAATGGGATGAAGCAGTTAGGTTACCATGGGGAATTTTGTTATTATTTGGTGGTGGTATGGCTCTTGCAGCAGGGTTTAAAGACAGTGGCCTTGCACTATGGATAGGTAATCAAATGACTTTATTGGATGGTATCTCATTAATACTTTTAGTCTTCATTTTAATTGCATCTGTTAATTTTTTAACAGAAATTACATCCAATCTTGCCACAACTGCAATGCTTCTCCCTATTCTTTATCCCATGTCAATGACAATTGACGTTCATCCATTTATATTGATGGTATCTGCAACTGTTGCAGCTTCATGTGCATTTATGCTTCCTGTAGCCACTCCTCCAAATGCTATAGTTTTTGGATCAGGTTATTTGAGAATTCCTGATATGGTTAGAGTTGGAATATGGATGAACTTAATTTCAATTATACTTTTAACACTATTTGTTTTCTTTCTTCTTCCATATTTATGGGATTTTGATCCTATGATTTTTGTAGTGCCAGAATAATATTGATTCTTTTTTTTAATTTTAAATATGAGACTTTATTTTATCACTTTCCTTTTATTGGTGCTGTCGTGTGGAAATCTTAATAGTCAGGAGGGGTCTAAAATTGATCTCAGAAATGTTAATGTTGGAACAAAAAGACTACCAACAATTTTTTTATTTGGAGAAGAATATACTGCTAGAAATAGAGATGATTTACTTAGAGGTATTTTAAAGTCTCAATTTTACAGACCAGATTTAAATATCATTATTAATCTTGAAGAATTTATTTCAAAAAGAACATTTAGCTTCAGACATAAAGGCCCTATTGATATTATGGTTGATGGAAAAAGATTAAGGAATCAAAATGTTTACAATACTAACTCACTTTATGGCCAAGAAAGAGATCAAAGATTACTTAAACTAATAAATGAAGTAAAAAATGTTAGAATTGACAGTAATCTTAATGGGATTTTAGAAAGAAGAGTTATAAAAAAAGAAATAGAGTCTATTAACGATCAAATTGCAAAACTTGTTAAAAAAATAAGACCAGAAATTGAAAATGATACAATATATGTGACCGAAAAATCTCAAGAAAAAGCATTAAGAAAGTTTTATAGAATTAAGAATAGACAGGAGAAAAAATTCGATGAGACCAAATTAATTGAGATAAATATCATTACAAATTAATCAGCCTAAGTTTTATTTTGTCAGTAGATTTTAGTTGTGATAAATAGTTTAATGAACTTATGTTAAGCTGAAGAATCCTTGGATACCCCCCTGTGGTTTGGCAATCTCTATGAAGTATAATCATTTTACCAGATGGAGTCAATTGAACAGAACCTGGCAATACAGGTGATGAAATAATTGATTTTGTACCAACTTGAAGTTTTTCAACAAGATTATAAGCCATTCTGTTATTAGTGCTAATGGTAAATTCATTTTTAAACAATTTATTTTTTGAATTACTAGACAGTAAATCAAATTCAGGACCTTTAAAAACTTCTATTGATCTATTTAATTTAAAATTAAATCTATCCCATTTTAAAATTTTATTTTTAGATTTTTTTGAAACTTTTATTTCATCATTTTTCTTTAAGAAGTATGAATCAGTAATATTACTGAAGAATGCCTTACTACCAAAAATAGACTTTACCTTAAGACCTCCTGAAACAGCTATATAGCATCTAGCACCATTAATAGTATTATTTAATTTTAATGTGTCTCCTAACTTGACATTAATTGGTTGATACATTTTGACAGGCAATTTATTGATTAGAGGATTAAAATCTCCACCAGTAATTGATATAACATAATTACCATTAAAAGCTAGGGTTGGTCCAGTTAGTGTAATCTCAAAAAGAGATTCATTTTTTTTATTATTGACAATTTTATTTGCAGCCCATGCGCTTTCTTCATCCATAAAACCAGAGGTTGGTATTCCAATATTTCTATACCCATGTCTTCCCCCATCTTGTATTGTTGTGAAAAGACCTGGCTGAATTACTTTAATCATTTATTTATAAATTGGTTTTACTGAATTCTCTTTTTTCATTTGTTGATATTTTTTGCTTGATATTTCAATAAATTGAATTTTATCACCAGGTTTAGCAAAACAGGGATTTTTAGATTTTAAATCAAAAAAGTCTAAAGGTGAAATACCAATAATATGCCATCCTCCAGGACTATCTTGAGAATAAATACATGTTTGGTTTAATGCAATACCAATAGAACCTTTTTTTATATTTAAAGAGGGAATTTCTTTTCTTTCACAATGAAGTTTCTCGTCAGTAAAACCCATATACATGAAACCAGGTAAAAATCCCATTGACAAAACATCATATATTTTTGATTTGTGAATATTTATAATTTCTGATGGAGATAGTTTTTTTTCTTTTGCTAAATTTTCAAGATCAACTGCGTATTTAAAATCATAACAAACTGGGATTTGCCATATTTTATTATACTTAGAGAGATCATCCTCTGTGTCTTCAATTCTTTTTAATTTTTTGATAAGATCATCAGCTGAAATTTTAGTTCTATCAAAAATTACTAGAATTGAATTAATAGATTGTACAATATCTACAATACAATCATTCATGTGTGTCACAATTCTTTTTTTAGTATTGGAAATATTACTGATTAATTTAGAATTGGTTGGACAATTATATGATATTAAAATAGACCTCTCATTAAAAACAAAATATGTTTTAGGGTTACCTTCCATTAAATTCTTTATTTATTTTTTTTAGTATATCGATAGAATTATTGGTGTCAGAATGAATACAAATCGTGTCAAACTTTATTTTTTGAAAATTTCCATTTATTGTTTTTACAGAATCAGTTTCTTTAATATTTCTTATGTGTTCTATAACATTATTCGGATCTGTAATTAAGGCATTTTCATTTTCTCTTGAAACTAAACTTAAGTCATCATTGTAATTTCTGTCTCCAAATACCTCATAGGCAATACTAAACCCTCTTTTTAAAGCTCTCTTTTCAATTTCAGATTTATACGGAATATATATAGAGTATTTTTTTTTGAATTCTTTTAATGTATCCAAGTATAAGTTGGAAAGGTCAGCATCTATTATCATCTGATTATAAAGTGCACCATGAGCCTTGATATGGTTTAAAGTAATACCATATGAACTTGCAATTGACTCGAGAGATTTAATCTGAGAAATTATACTATGTGACAATTCAGAAGGTGAAATATTTATTTTTTTTCTTCCAAAATTAATTTTATCTGGGTAAGATGGATGAGCTCCAATTTTTACGTTATTTCTAATTGAAATTTCAACACATTCAATCATACTTCCATTATCTCCTGCATGACCTCCACAAGCAATATTACATGAATCAATTAGTGGCATAATAATATGCTCATTATTAAGACCCTCACCTAAATCACAATTAATATGTAACATTATATAAGAGAAATTAAACCTTTAGCTCCAAGGATTATTGATAATATGACTATTATAGAACCTAAAATATTTTGAAATTTATAACGATATCTTTGGCTGATTATACTTTTATTATTAATCAACCATAAAAGAATGATTGCTATAATTGGTAGCAACAGGCTGTTAGAAAACTGAGCAAATTTTATTATTTCAATTGGATTTAACTCTACCATTGATGCAATCACACCACTAAATAAAATAATGATCCAAATAGCTCTAAATTTTTGACTTTTTAATGAATCATTCCAGTCAAAACAACTTTTAGCAACATAAGCCGCAGCTAGTGGCGCAGTAATGGATGATGTAATGCCTGAAGCAAATAAACCAATTCCTAAAAAATAGATTGCAAATTTTCCATATAGAGGTTCAAGACCTTTAGCTAAGTCGATTACCCCATTTACATCTTTATTATTTACAGATGCAGCAGTTATTATAATTGATAATGAGATTAGACCACCAATCAGAATTGAGAAAAAACTTTCAAATCTTGCAACTTTTAACTTGTTTGAAGAGCCCCACTTTTCAGAAACCAATGACGAGTGAAGAAAAAGGTTATATGGGACAACAGTAGTACCGACTAGACCTAAAACTACCATTATATTTCTTGAATTTAGTTCTGGTGACAAAATTCCATTTAATAGGCTTTCAATGTTAGGTTTAGTCATAATTGCAGTAATAAAAAAAGAAATACTCATAATTAGAACTAATAGTACAAGAAACCTTTCTAAAATTTTGTAGTTACCTTGATAAAGAATTATGAATGCAATTAGCCCAATAAAAATTGGTATATAATTAATTGACTCTGAATTTAGAATTGCAGATATTCCCAGCGAAGCTCCTGTAATATTTCCAGCTTCATATGCTGCATTTCCAATTAATATTGAACAAATAATTAATAATAAAAAAAGTCTATTAATAAATTTGGACTTAATATTAATTCTAATAACCTCTGCTAAGTTCATCTTTGTAATTAATCCTATCCTTAGAGACATTTCTTGAAGAACAATAGTAGAAAAGGTTGATAAAAGAATAGCCCATATTAAAGAATAACCAAATGAAGCTCCTGCGATAGTGCATAGAGTGACAGTACCAGGCCCTATAAAAGCAGCAGCAATTAAAGCACCTGGTCCTATATCTCTAAACCATTTCATTATGGGATATATATCTTATCTCCAAGAAGTATAGCATTAAGAAAGAGTCTATTAGTTCCATACCATGCACCTCTAAAATTAGGATTATCTGCAAACATTACAGCAATTCCCTTACCAACTTTAGACACAACTAAAGAAACAGATTCTTTTATTTTTGACTTATTATTTTCCGAAAGAAATCCATCAATCAAGGAATCATCTGTGTATCTTACAACTGACGAATAACTATTTTTTGAAGGTTTAAGCCATATTGAATTATTCTTGTATAGTGGCAAAGTATTATTCTCATAACCAAAAGCTAATGGATGAGTTAGATCTATTATTGAATTTAATATAACACCCCCAATCTGCTCCTTACCTCTGTTTTCTCTTGCATCTCCATAAGCAAGGTAATTTATTTCATCAGATTCTTCTTTTTCAAGAAGACTTTCATCAACTATGTTTTTATCAATTAGAAATTTAGATCCACTTCCAATACTTATAATTGTATTACCATTTTCTGCCCATGTCTTTATTTTTTCAATCTGACTATCAGAGAACTTGTAATTTCCAGAAACTAATACAAGTACATTGTATTTATCCATTGAAATATTATCAAAGTTTCTGATTGGAACCTTTGTTATTGGCATTCCCACTCTTTGATCAAGTAAATGCCAAACCTCACCAGCTTCATATGCTCTAACACCAGTTCCAATTAACATCATAGCACTTGGTTTATTAACTGGCATAACATATCCACTTCCTAAATCAATTCCTGACGAGCTAAGTCCACTCTCAACTGAATAAATATTAACATTATACTTTTTTTGAACACTTTTCATTTTCTCATAAAGTTCATTTGAATTTAATTTCTTCTGAATTGATAATGGGATTATAAGAGAACCATAACTAAAGGTCTTACTGCCAGATGAAGTCTGAATTGTAAATGGTTTAAATGATGCAGATGTTAATACGTCATTGTTTAATAGGTCATATGTTACAGCAGGAATATTATAGTCTTGGGAGTCTAATATATATGCATAATTTGATTGAGAAAAAGTATTAACCT
>Ga0208624_1000714_pt1 | contig 16485 bp, 11 predicted proteins | sample Knorr_S23_td_DCM_FD_185607 | JGI IMG/M metagenome (GOLD analysis project Ga0208624, IMG submission 185607) | Marine microbial communities from Southern Atlantic Ocean transect - Knorr_S23_td_DCM_ad_71m_LV_A (SPAdes) (version 2) | ecosystem: Environmental > Aquatic > Marine > Oceanic | place...
AACGCTAGTCCAATGAGGATAAGTTTCGTTCGCCAAATCAAAATCGCTGAGTCGCCCGATGACAACGTGTATTCCTTTACGCCCGAGATCGCTTTCCAGTTGGGCTACGAGACCCGCCAGGCTTTTTTCGTAAACCTCGCCATGCTTTTCTCTAGCGTCCCTCTCTCCCTGCATCCATAAGAAAGTGATTGTCTGCAATCGCCTGTCGTTGATAGCGGCATGGACTTTCCCCATAAGTTGATCATAGAGGTCGCCCGTCGCTTCCGGTTCGTCGCCTTGTCCGGGTTTCCAATCCTTGTACCACCTCCGTATGGGTTGCCCGCCTAGCGCGTCTTTTATGATGATGGCGTTTTCGGCCCCATACCGCTCATGAATTGTGGGAATGAAGGAAATCTCCGGGTCCAATCCAGCCATGTTAGATTGGCCGGAAAGGATGAAAAGATGGGAGCCTTGGGGATAGCAGCCGCTAATCATTAGAAAGAGGAATGAAGCAACGATTCCAGTAGGGATATTCATTTTAGGTTAACGAAAAATTGAGCCAATTTTGAATTGCAGGGTAAACGATATTCGAATGGACCAGTATAGTTGCAAAGTCTGGGTAGCCAGGCAAGGGATAGTGTAAGGGTCCAATTTGAGAATCTATGAGTCTTGATTACGTTACGGAAAAAAATAGGGGCTGAGGATTTCCGCGATTTGCTAATACGTTCGACCCTTGGGGAGCGGCGGCCGATAGAGGGTGAAGAAACGCTCGTTGCCATGCTTGAGCACGCGGACATCCTTTGTACAGCTTGGGACGATACGCAATTGGTTGGAGTAGCCCGCTCCGTAACGGATTTAAAGTGCTGCTGTTATTTGTCGGATCTTGCAGTTGACGTGGCGTTTCAAAAAGGCGGCGTTGGCAAAGAGCTTATTCGGCAAACCCAATCCCTATTGGGAAAACAAGCGAAGTTGATTCTACTGGCGGCCCCGAAAGCCGTGGAATACTACCCAAAGCTGGGATTTGAAAAACACGATTCGGCTTGGGTCACCGGCGCTCGAACGCCGTTAGCCTAAGCGAGCTTCCAGCGCTTGCGTTTAGTTGAGTTGACGCTAATCCGCTACTGCGGGACGACTGAACGATATGATCGTTCAGCTAAATTAAGCTAATTTGGGCGCTCGGAGATCGCCCGCTACCTCAGATTCTTTAGGGCCTGTCTTGGGGATCTTTACTCTGGATGCCGATCTTACTCCCTTTCCCATTTGATGGCCCAAGGGTCGCCTGTGTCTAGTTGGAATTTTTGCAACTGCTGCTCAAGCCGGCTCCGAGAGGCTTGCTTTTTTGGGTCGTCCGCCAGGTTGTTGGTCTCGTGCGGGTCGGCCTTAAGGTCGTACAGCTCGATTCGGGGGCGATGCAGCATACTGTTAGGGGTTCGTTTGCCGTAGAGTTCGAGTCCCTGCTTTAGCATGGAGACCCAAGTAGGCGATTGAAGGAGGTCTTTGGCCAAGGGAAACTCGAGTCCGTGGGCGATATTGAAAATCAGTTTGTAGCGTTGCGTCTTTATCACTCGCATCGGGTAGTACATGGTCACTTCGTGGGAGGTGTGGGACGCGTAGACCCGGTCCCAACCGTTCAGGCTGCCGCTAATACCTTTGCGGAAAGATCTACCGTGTAACTCCATTACGGATACGTCTACCTCAGCATAGTCATAAATCGTCGGAGCGATATCTACCCAAGAAACCATGGCTTTCTGGACTCGTCCGCCACGCTTCTGGCCCGGCTCCCGAACGATGCAAGGAAGTCGCATTCCCGGCTCATAGAGTGAGGTTTTCGCGCCTGCGAAAGCGATGCCATTATCGGATAGATAGATTATGAGTGTATTATCGTACTTTTCTGCCTGCTTGAGGATTTCCACAAGCCTGGCCACCCCTTGATCCAGACGGGATACCGATTGATAGTACTCGGCGATTTCCGCGCGGCAGGCGGGTGTATCGGGCAGGAAGTCCGGTACGAGGACATCGTCTGGGTTGTAGACCACTTCTTTGATTCCCGGGTAACCTTCATCCCGGTTGCCAAATCGGTTTGGCTCTGGGTAAGTGTCGAAAGTTGGGAGCCCATTGGGTAGAAACGCATTCGACCGGTGAGGATCGTCGGTGGCGTAGAATAGAAAGAAGGGCTTGTCGCTCTCCTCTTCGATCACCGGCCGCGACTGTTCTGCCATTTCCCACGGGCTCCGGCCAATGGTCTTTGGATCATTCGCGGCTCCCGCTGAAAGGACGATGTCAAACGCGTAGACGTCTTCGGGGGCCACGTGGAATTTGCCGATGCGGGCAGTTCGATATCCATTCTTGCTCAAAGTAGCTGGCAGACTCACGATCTCGTCGAAACTCTGATAGTGATGGAAAGTATGCTGGAGTCCGTATTGCCCATTTCGATGATTATGTAGTCCTGATAGTATGACAGATCGGCTTGGGCTGCAGCTCGCGGTCGTGCAGTTCGCGTCCGTAAATACGGTGCCATCAGCGGCTAAAGAGTCCAATCCTGGTGTTTTGATGACGGGATTCCCGTAGCAGCCCAGGGCGTCAGTCCCATGATCGTCGGAAACGACGAGCACGATATTCGGCTTCTCGGCAATGGCGACGCTGGTCAGCCCAAATAGGCAAGCGAGAATTCGAGCGAATCGAGATTGTCTGGTGTTCATAGTTCTATTGTTAGGACTAGAAGATTTGCGGTGTAGCGATTAGAATTTCAAGTGTTGCCGCGTTAATTTACCAGTCGGGCAAGCAATGTCCGCCAAACTTAAACAATTTTTGGAAAAGATCGAGTTGGTTTAATTTGTTATTCTTACTGCGATCGTTGAGGTGTCGTCCCGTTTGCTCCTCGGTATGAAGCATGCTAGAGCACAGGCGTCAGTGTTCGCCCACAAAAAAATATCAGCTAGAGTCTAAGTTGACAGTTAAACCTATTTATTAGGGCGTGTTAAAAAGTCCATTGTAGGAGCGGGTTTATCCCGCGATGGAGAAGATTGGTGAACATAAAGCAGGAGAAATCGCGGGATAAACCCGCTCCTGTACTTACAAAACCAAGTAAACTCCTTCTAGTAGACCCGCTTTTAGAAGAAATGGGTTTGAAGTAGAACACTTCAAAAGATCGGGCGAGGCGCCAGCGATCCTGATTTAGAAAAAGAAGTTCTATGATAGGATCTTAGAACGTATCCTGTCCAGCCGAGTGCAAGAAAAGTTTTGAGGTTGCGTTTGCTTGTTGCCCGATCTTGCTTACCGCCGTCTTTTCTTGGAGAGTTCCCTTGAGGAATAGCTTACTTCTAAAACCCGTAATTCTATGAACCCTGAAGCCATAGCCTCCCATTTCATTGCTCCCGGCCAAGTTGTCACAGTCCTGAATATAGATTCGGGCAATGTTAACGATACCTATCGGGTAATCAAACGAACTACGTATTCAGAAAACCAATTCGTTCTGCAGCGAATAAGCCAAGCGGTGTTTCCGAGGCCTGATTTGGTGATGTCGAATGTCAAGGCGATTACCGACTATGCCCATGGTAAATTGGAGGCTCAGGCGGAGAAATCGAAGCGCATTTGGCAACTGCCAAGGGTGATCAAAACGCGGGATGGCTTGGATTACTATCTGGATTCCGAGGGCAATTACTGGAGAGCCCTTTCGATGATCGCATCGGCGACCTCCCATGAAACGGTTTTGAATCCTGAGCATGCGCACGAAGCGGGTTATGTTTTAGGGCATTTTCAAAGCGTTATCGCGGATTTTCCGGCGGATCAATTGGCGGATACTTTACCTGGTTTCCATGTGACTCCTCAATATCTGAAGCAGTTCGATAGGGTGATGCAAAAGGATGAGGCTCAAGAACGAATGGCCGCATCGTCCGAAGCCCGTCGAATCGGGGAATTTGTCGAGGAGCGCCGAGGATTTGCCACCGTGCTCGAAGAGGCCATTGAGCGCGGCGAGTTGCAGCATCGTCCGATCCATGGAGATCCGAAAATATCGAACATAATGATCGACGATATCACGGGCAAGGGCACGGCCATCGTCGATCTGGATACTGTCAAGCCGGGTCTGATTCAGTATGATTTTGGCGATTGCGTGCGCTCGGTTTGCAATCCGGCAGGCGAGGAGGCTCGCGATCTGAAGGAGGTTTTCATCGACACCGACCTTTTCGACACTCTCGTGAAAGGCTATCTGAAGCAGGCGGACAAATTCCTTACGGATGCGGATCGCAAGTATCTGTATGACTCGATTCGCCTGATCGCTTTCGAGCTAGGTCTTCGGTTCTTTACGGATTATCTGGCTGGCGATGTGTACTTCAAAACCAGTTACGGATCGCAGAACCTGAATCGGGCTCGTGTGCAGATGAGGCTTTGCGAGAGTATTGAAGTCCGAGAACCCATTCTCCGTAGGGTGCTTGATGGAGAATGAGTCGGTGCGGGGATAGAGTCTTGCGTCGCCGTTTTCGATTGGTGAAACTCGTAGTAGTATTTCAACAACAAAAGTGACGAGTATTTTATGAAAGCCCTAGAATTAGTCGCTGAAAGCGCATTTGATTATAAGGAGGTGGATAATCCTGTCATTAAGGTCGACGAGGTTTTGATCCGTGTAAAGGCTTGCGGCATCTGCGGCAGCGATGTCCACGGTATGGACGGCAGTTCAGGCCGGCGGATTCCCCCGATAATCATGGGCCACGAAGCCTCAGGCGTAATCGAAGCCCTGGGCAGCGCGGTTGACTCAAGCGTGTGGAAGCCGGGAGATCGCGTTACCTTCGATTCCATGGTCTATTGCGGCGACTGTTGGCACTGCCGACGTGGCGAAACCAATTTGTGCGACAACCGGATGGTGCTCGGAGTCTCCTGCGGGGATTATCGGAACCATGGGGCGTTTGCGGAGTTTGTCGCGGTGCCGGAGCGCATCCTATACAAATTGCCGGATTCGTTGAGTTTCGAGCATGCCGCATTGACGGAAGCGGTGTCCGTAGCGGTCCATGCGGTGGATTTGACGCCGATCAAGTTGGACGATTCTGCAGTTGTCGTGGGCTCGGGAATGATCGGCCTGCTGGTTATCCAAGCGCTAAAAGCCGCAGGTTGCGGGAAGGTGATTGCCGTGGATTTGGATGCAGAGCGCTTGGCCTTGGCGAAAAAGCTGGGTGCCGGTGAAACGGTCAAAGCGGATTCCGTTAACGTTATGGAAACGATCCGGGATCTTACTGAGGGCAGGGGTGCCGATCATGCTTTCGAAGTGGTCGGAATGGATCCTACGCTGAAAACCGCGATCGACTCCGTTCGCAAAGGAGGAACCGTTACGCTGGTTGGAAACTTGAAACCGGTCGTGGATTTTGGCTTACAAGAAGTCGTCACGCGACAAATCAATCTAATCGGCACCTGTGGTTCTGCTGGAGAGTATCCAGCTTGCTTGAATCTTATTGCGGATGGGACGATTCGTGTTGACGAAATCATCAGCGCTACGGTTCCGCTATCGGAAGGCGCTTCCTGGTTCGACCGTCTATACAACGGTGAAAAAGGATTGGCCAAAGTGATTCTTAAACCTTAGCAATTGGCCTGTCGGCGCGAGAATAATCGCAGTGAAACTCGAGATCGATGCGACAATTCTGCGGCTCGATCGAATTGCTAATCTGCTTGATGTAGCGTTCCCCATTCCCGGAACTCGGGTTCGCATAGGTTGGGACAGTATAGCTGGTCTCATACCGGGCGTCGGCGATGTGATCACGGCGACACCGCTTTTCTACTATCTTTATGTCGTGTACAAATTCAACTTGGGTTGGTCATTGGCTCTGAAAATTGTCTTTAACCAATTGACCGATATCTTAATCGGCGCCGTCCCGCTCCTAGGCGATCTTCTGGATGTTGTATTTAAGGCCAACATCCGAAATGCCAGGCTACTTATCGTGGCTCTCGATGCCAGAGCGGATCGGCTGGATGCACCCTGAGAGTATAAAAGGCATCTTGCCTGTTTACACAACCCAAGCTGGAAGTATAGGTTCTAGTGTAGGAGCGGCTTTATGCCACGATCGATATTGTCTTCGGACGAATCGCGGCGTAAAGCCGCTCCTACTAGAAACCGTCGAAGAAATTCCCGCGATCTCAGTATGGTCTGCTGTCCATAAGTATAACTCCGCAAAACGCCTTCACCGAAATCATGCCAAAGAAATCATTGAAAACTGGATTAATCGGATTGGGAAAAGTCGCCCACATACATGCGGCCGCCCTGCAAAAATTGCCGCAATCGGAATTCGTAGCGGTTTGCAGCCGCAATCCGGAGAAAACGAAAGAATTTTCTGATCAGTATGGAGTAAAGGGATACACCGATCTAAATGCTTTCATTGCCGAATCCGGAGTGGAAGTCCTTCTGGTGTGCACGCCTCATCCAGCCCACCGAGATGTTTCGGTCGCTGCCGCGAAGGCGGGCGTTCACCTCCTGATAGAAAAGCCGCTAGCTTCCTCGCTCGAAGATTGCGATGATATTCTTGAAGCTGTGGATGCGGGTGGCGGCAAGCTCGGCATGGTGAGCCAACGGCGCTTTTTCGAGCCTTGCTTACGCGTGAAACGAGCCATAGACAATGGAAGAGTTGGCGAGCCCATTCTCGGATTCGCTACTATCCTCGGTTGGCGGGACGAAGCCTATTACGATAGCGATCGTTGGCGGGGTTCCTGGGATGGAGAGGGTGGAGGCGTGCTCGTTAATCAAGCTCCCCACCAATTAGATCTCCTGCTCTGGTATATGGGCGAATTGGAAGAGGTCTTCGGTTACTGGGGAAATCTCAATCATCCCTATATCGAAGTTGAGGATACCGCTGTCGCGGTAGCGAAATTCAAGAACGGGGGCTTGGCCAATATCGTACTTAGCAATTCGTTTAATCCGGCTATCCAAGGAAAGGTTCAAGTCCTAGGAAGCAATGGGGCTTGCGTTAGCGTGCAGACTGATGGCGGCCAGATGTTTGTTGCGGGTATGAGTAAGATCGAAGAGCCCCCGTTCAACGATATCTGGACCGTTCCTGGAGAGAGCGATCGACGGGAGGATTGGGAGAAAGCGGATGGCGAGCGTTTCTCGGAAGTCGATCCAATCAACTATTATCATCGTCTGCAAATCGAGGACTTCTTAGATAGTATCATAGAGGACAGGCCTCCATTGGCTGATGGATTGGCGGGCAGGCGTGTAGTCGAGTTGTTCACGGCGATCTATCGCTCGCAAAGAGACAATGCGCCGATTACATTCCCTCTCGAACCTGAACGCAGTCGCAGTGATTTCGACGGGAGAACACCGTAGCGGAAAAGTCTATTATGCAGAATACGCGTCCGTTTTCCTGGTTTATGGCGAGGTGGTTCGCTGCAGAGCGTGCCGGGACCCGTCTTCGCTTAGAGCTACGCCGAGGCAGGCCGTCGCTTTCCACCTTCTCCTAGTGGTTATGAAGGGTGGAGCTCGACCTCTGGACGAGCTTAATTTGACGCCAATACGAGTCTGCGGAATCGCCAAAAATGGTCTTCGATAAAAAGTTGAAAACCTTACATCCGTTACAGACGGATCCTATTGAACTCGGCGAAGACGAGGACTCCTAGTCCCGCAAATGCGGGACGATGACGAAATATCCCTAGGGCAGCTCCTGGGCCAGGATATTGCGGAAATCGACGCTCATCTCGCGCTTAGGATGTACTTGAATTCCAATCGGGCCTTGGGGAACGATGGTTTCTGATTCGTAAGTCATGATTTCCGTGCCATTGAGCCAAGTAGTGTAGGTGTTGCCTGCCACCTGCACCTTAATAGTATTCCAGCCTTCCCGATCGAATACACCCTGAGCGGTCTCCACTTGGATGGGATAGCCCTTGCCGGGAATGTAGGGGAGGGCGGTCATGTCGCGCTTGAGGCTGCCGGATTCCCCGATCTGTATTTGCTCTTTGGTGTCGCGCAGGAAGATGCCGGTATCGATGCGGCCCTCGCCAAACTTGAAGTCGGCCTGGAACACGAAATTCTTGTAGGCCTTCTCCGTTTGCAGAACGTCGCCTTTCTGTTCCGGGTCATTGACGGCGTGGAGAATGCCATCCTTCACCTGCCAGCAAACGGCGTTGTTGGACTTCCAGCCGCTTAGGTCCTGTCCATTGAAGATTGATTCCAGTCCAGTTTTGTTCGACGAGCAGCCAACAACGAGGAGAACGGCAGTGAGCGTGATTAGGGTAGTGAAGGGCTTCATATCTCGAAGATTTAAAGCGCGTCGAGCGCTCGAAGTACAGCGATTATCGGACAGCTGAGTTCGGCTGCGATTGCTAATCCAGTTGAAATTATGGACGGGAGGCATAAAAAGTGGTAATTTAAGGTATTCCGAAGAAACTAATGGGAACTGACTTTAATTTTAGCCGATACGAGAAATCAGAGTGGAAATCAGGATGATCCAATTAGCAAGACGACCGGCCAATTGTTTCTTAGCCAAAACGCTGCCTTTGGTCGTTGTCTTATCTCAGGGCTCTTTAACCGTTTTTGGTCAAACAGCAGGCGTCGAGCTGGACTACAATCGGGACGTGCGGCCGATCTTGTCGGACAACTGTTTTCGTTGCCACGGTCCGGACGCGGATAACCAGAAGTCGGAATTCCGCTTGGACACGCGCGAGCGGGCGATCGCCGATTTGGGAGGCTACGCAGGCATCGCGCCGGGAGATCTCGAGGCCAGCGAGGCCCATCATCGAATCTGGGAAGACGAAATACTGGAAGACCGGATGCCGCCGCCCGAGTCCAAATTATCGCTGTCTGACGAAGAAAAACGCATCTTAGATCGCTGGATATCCGAAGGGGCTCAGTATGATCGACATTGGTCGTTCAAGCCAATCACGCGGCCCGAAGCTCCAGAGCTTTCCGCGGCGAACCGAAATTGGGTGACGAACCCTATCGATCAATTCATCGCAAGACGATTGCAGAAGGAAGGCTTAGAGCCATCGCCTCAAGCTTCGAAACAAACGCTGATACGTCGGGTTAGCCTAGATTTGACTGGTTTGCCACCGACGCCAGAGGAGGTGGATGCCTTTCTCAGCGACGAGAGCGAAGAAGCCTGGGAGCGTGTAGTGGATCGATTGCTGGCATCGTCCCGCTATGGCGAGCGAATGGCTCTAGTTTGGCTGGACGCTGCCAGGTATGCGGATTCGGGGGGGTATCAAAACGACATGCGGCGTAGCCAATGGCCTTGGAGAGATTGGGTAATTGATGCCTACAATGCCAACATGCCATTCGATCAGTTTACTATCGAACAGCTGGCTGGGGATTTGTTGCCGAGTCCCACCCGAGAGCAGCGATTAGCGACCGCTTTCAATCGGAATCACAGGATTAACAACGAGGGAGGTATCGTTCCTGACGAATTCATAGTCGAGTACGTGGCCGACCGCGTGGAGACGACATCGACCGTGTGGCTAGGTCTGACTATGAATTGCTCTCGCTGCCACGACCATAAATACGATCCGATTACTCAGAAAGACTTCTACAGTCTGTTCGCGTTCTTCAACAATATCGACGAGCATGGACAGGACGGAACGATCGCCCCCACTCCAAATATGGTGGTCTACACCGGAGGGACTGGGGAAGAGCATGAGCGACTCAAGGAAGATGTAGCGGAAACAGAAGCTCGAATACAAGAACTGCCAGGGCGTAATAGCGAAGCCTTTCAAGCATGGATAGCAGAACAGCAGGCGGCTCGCTCTAAAAAAGTGGAAACACTCGAATCTCTACCTCTCGCGTCGCTGCACATGCCGCTCGACGCGGAGGTGAATAGGACAACGATAGATGCTCGTAATCCCTTGAGAAAAGGCCTTTTAATCGGACGATCTGAGAGTGAGGCCCGTCTTGTCGGCGATGCGACCTATGGTTCGGGTTTCCGGCTGGGAAGGACGGGCTACATCAAGATCGAAAGCGCTCATGAAGGCGGATATGATTCTAGTCAGCCAAAAACCTGGCTGGCCCAGATAAACGCTCCGGCCCGATTCGCTGGTTCAGAAGGGCCGATTCTGGTCATGGCGGAAAAGGATTCGCTCAATGGGTATCGTATTATGCTTGAGGATGCGGGTCCTAATAAGGATTACCGGGTATCCTTTCAACTGATGCAGGATCGGGAAAAGGAGAAAGGGGTAGAGGTTGTGTCGAGGCCGGTTATCAAGCCCGGCAAGCCTACCAGGATCGGAGTGGTTTGGAATGGCAGCAATCAGGCAGAAGGCGTGCAGCTATACATCGATGGTGTGAGAGTGGAAACATCTATCCTGCTGGACCGTCTTGATGAGTCTGTGACGAGCGGCCTCCCTCTGCTGATAGGCGCTCGGGCTGAAAAAGATGCTCGCGAGCTCTTGCGCGATGCGACTCTCAGCGCGGGCGTTATCGATGATGTCCAGATTTACGATAAGGCCTTAACCGAGGAAGAGATGGTCCTTTTGTCAAAATTCGACCCGAGGGATCTCCTCTTCGCGGCTGCCAGTGAATCGGCTCGCGCGGCTCTGGAGGTTGCATGGATTGAAGCTGGCGCTGAGGGACAGGCTCTTGTCAAGGAATTGGCGAAACGGAAAAAGGCTCTGCAAGCCTTTGAATCGAAAGCGACGGAGAAGGTGAGCATCATGAAAGAGACTCCCGGCCTTCGAAAGTCCTATGTATTAAAACGGGGCGCTTATGATCAGCCGGATACAAGTGAATCCCTGAGCCCACGGACTTTGGAAACGTTGCCACCGATGAAGTCGGAATGGCCGCGAAATCGCCTGGGCTTGGCTAAGTGGATAGTCGATCCGGAAAATCCGCTTACCGCTCGGGTGGCTGCAAACCGCTACTGGCAGATATACTTTGGAAATGGGTTGGTGAAGACAGCCGAGGATTTTGGTTCGCAAGGAGAGTCGCCAAGCCATCCCGAGCTGCTCGATTGGCTGGCCGGCGCCTTCATCGATAGCGGATGGAATATCAAAGAAATGCAAAAGCTCATCGTTATGAGTTCGACCTACCGTCAGTCTTCGCGGGTAAGCGAAGACCTTTTGGAAAAGGATCCCGAGAACCGTCTGCTAGCTCGAGGTCCGCGCTACCGGTTGAATGGGCAATCGATTAGGGATCAAGCTTTAGCCGTATCTGGACTTCTGGTCGAGGATATCGGTGGGGAGCCAGTTATGCCTTACCAGCCAGAGGGTCTTTGGGACGAAGTGAGCGCCAAGGGCTACAAATACGTCGTAGGGGAGGGGAATGATCTGTACCGGCGGAGCCTATACACCTTTTGGAGGCGAACGGTGCCGCCGCCATCAATGATGAATTTCGACAATGCCTCTCGCGAAGCCTGTTCGGTTTTGACAACTCGAACGAACACCCCATTGCAGGCTTTGAATCTTATGAACGACGAGCAATTCGTAGAGGCAGCAAGGGCGCTAGCAGAGCGTATGCTGATTGAGGGCGGGCTGTCAGCCGACGAACAAATCGCTTTCGGTCATAAGCTCGTTCTCAGTCGTGAACCGGATGCGGATTCGCTAGACCTTCTAGTTAATGGCTACCGGGATTACTTGAAGATTTACGAGTCGAACCCTGAACAGGCTAAGGACTTCGTGGCAGTAGGGGTCTCGGCGTCTAGCGACGAGATAGAAGCCACCAAGCTAGCCTCCATGTCGGTGGTGGCCAACGTACTTCTGAATTTAGACGAAACGCTCACCAAGGAATAAACTGTATCCATGAATCCGATTACAGAATCCTGCCTTCTAATGAATCGACGCCAGTTCTTCGGCAGAACGGCGACGGGCCTCGGCGCGGCCGCCCTAAACAGCTTGCTCGGGCGAGACCTATTGGCGGAGGATGGACCGGGAAAGTCCTTTCCTAATTTTGCTCCTAAGGCGAAACGGGTGATCTATCTGTTCCAATCGGGAGCGCCTTCCCAGCTGGATCTTTTCGACTGGAAACCAGAGCTACGTAAACGCTTCGCCACAGACCTGCCTGATTCCGTACGAGGAGATCAGCGCGTTACGGGAATGACGGTCGGGCAAAAGCGTTTTCCGATCGCCCCGACGATCTACGATTTCAAGCGTCGTGGCGAAAGCGGAGCTTGGGTCAGCGAGCTCATGCCGAACATCGGGCGCATAGCCGATAAGCTGTGCTTTATCAAATCGATGTACACGGAGGCCATAAACCATGATCCCGCGATTACGTTTTTCCAGACGGGTTCTCAAATCGCCGGCCGCCCTAGTGTGGGGTCCTGGTTATCCTATGGCTTAGGCAGCATGAACGACAATCTCCCCGTATTCGTGGCCATGGTTTCCACCGGAACCGGACGTCCGGCCGGCCAACCGCTTTACGATCGTCTCTGGGGAAGCGGTTTCTTGCCCACGACCCATCAGGGAATCCGTTTCCGAGGCATCGGGGATCCCGTTCTGTATTTGAATAATCCGGACGGTTTGGACTCCTCGATTCGCCGGAGAATGCTGGACGACCTGAATGCCATCAATCAAAAGAAATACGAGGAGTCTGGAGATCCCGAAATCGCCACCCGTATTTCCCAGTATGAGTTGGCCTACCGCATGCAGACTTCCGTGCCCGAATTGACGGATCTTTCGACCGAACCGGAGTCGACATTCGAAGCCTATGGACCAGAGTCACGTAAGCGAGGTACGTTCGCCAGCAATTGCATCCTAGCTCGGCGACTCATCGAGCGTGACGTGCGGTTCGTGCAATTGTTTCATATGGGTTGGGATCAGCACAAGGTACTGCCCAACCAGATCCCCGGACAGTGTTACGATACGGATCAGGCATCAGCGGCTCTGATCGAGGATCTTGAAGGCCTGGGGCTCTTGGAAGATACCTTGGTTATCTGGGGTGGGGAGTTCGGGCGAACCGTCTATTGCCAAGGGACATTAACCGAAGATAATTATGGGCGGGATCATCATCCGCGTTGCTTTACGATCTTCATGGCCGGAGCTGGAGTAAAGCCTGGCATCACTCACGGCGAAACCGATGATTTTGGATACAATATAACCCAAAACCCGGTACATGTTCACGATTTACACGCTACGATGCTGCACTTGCTGGGTATCGACCATAAACGATTGACCTACAAATTCCAAGGCCGCCATTACCGATTAACCGATGTTCACGGTCAACTGGTGCGAGATATAATGGCCTAAGGTACGGACCGAGGTAGGATCGCTTTAGATTGGCCGACATCCTTGGACGCATCTGGAATCATCGCTAAAAACTAGTCTGTCCGGCGGTTCAGTTTAGCTAATACAATTCGAAGGTGGCGCTGATCATCTCGGTCCAAGTGACCGAGCTATTGCGGCTTATAATATTTACCGAATAGAGAATGTTTAGATTTATGTTCCAGGTTATCGCGGTAATAATCATCATTCTTAATAGATCGAATAGCTGTTTCGATTTCCTAGTAACGCTAAAAAGTACGCTACTCCTAGCTTGGCGAACAAGACTGTAGCTTCCAAATCGATAGGGATTGTACGCTTAAATTGGTGGCGGCAGCCGCCCAAACAAGTGCCTTCAATGGTTCGATATGGATGGGAGATAACTCAAACGTAGGGCGTTTCTCTTCCCAGCTAGCATCTATGTACAGGGTGACCTCTTGCTGGTACCCGACCTTCGAGCCCGTATCACAATTCTAGATAAGCAAAATAAAGTTGTCGCTCAATTTGGAGGCAACGAAGCCTGGCGAGCCAAGCCAATCGACAAAAGCGTCGGTTTGCGTACAAAGCGCCATCTATGAGAGCCTGGTAAAATCGTCCACCCGCACGACGCCTGCTTTGACTGCGAAGGCAATATCTCCGTTGCAGAATGGGTGGTCACCGGCCGTGTAAGCAGGCGAGTTAAGGTTGGTTAGTGTAAGAAAAAAATACACATTACATTGATCGAAACGGAGCGGATTCACAGCCCTGTGCCCCCTTAGGTTCAGCTTTGTAGCCTGACAAATCAAATCACCATTTTACGCGTGCAAGTTTCATGATGCGGCCGTCTATGTTCCAATCTTGGACGTAGAGGTTGCCGTCCTTATCCCAATAGGATCCGTGCGTTCCAGAGAAAACCCCTTCCACCCAGTCTTCTTGGTGAACTCTATACAACGATTCGCCTGGGTCTGATTTGTAACCAAGAACGGATACGACAGAATTGTTCTTGTCGAGTATGTACAAGCGGCCATCGAGGCTGGGAACCGATACGTATTCGCCTTGGATCGCGACTGATGTTGGCATGTTCAATCTAGTCGCTGCTTCCTCTATGAAATTTCCGTCGAGGTCGTAGTGTAGGAGTCTTCCGCTTGGAAGATGGTTGCGATCGCAGATAAGCAAGCGCGGCGGATCGTAGCGAGTATCTAAGGTCATACCGTGTGGCGTGTGGAACTCTTTGAGACCATCGCCCTTCTTGCCGAAGTGGCTGAGGTATTTGCCATTCTTATCGTACCTGAAAATGATATTGCTCGCGTAGCCGTCAGATAGAAAAATATCGCCGTTTGGAGCGACGGTGATCGCAGTCGGTTTAAGGCCAGTCAGCGCGAGTCCCGACTCGTTTTTCAGACCGAATTTCAGAACGATTTTTCCGGAAATCGTTTCGAATTTTATTCCGAACCCAGCTTTGTTTCGGGCACCGTATATGTATTCGATCCCATCTTCATCGCGGATTTCCATATCGTGGATGCTGCTATATTCCTCGTCGATGAATGTGCGGATAACATCACCCGCCGGATTAAAAACGACGACGCCCTTGATGGCGCTTGTATATATGTTGCCCGCCTTGTCGATAACGACGGAGCCATGGGTGGGACCGAGCACTGATTTACCATCTGCCCCGAGCCCCCAGCCGGTAACAGTATCGAAGGTCATTATACCGCTTCCCATACGGACGGAGCCGAACGAGGTTGTCAGGATGGAGAGTAGGGCGAAAATAACGATCGATTGTTTCATATTATTGGGATTGAAGGATTCACTAGAAAGGTTCTTAATGGGATGGTCGATCTTTGGGCTGCGTAAATTGGCTCGACTGTTCCAGGAATCGGGGTCTGCGTCGAACTATACGGGCGAGTCATTACAATTAGCTACATTGCTTCTTTAGCCACTTCACAACCTCTTCCAATTGCTGTTGGCGGTGATCATTGAAGCTGTGGTCAGCACCCGCGATAACGAAGTGATCGACTCGGTCACCGAGCCGCTCTTTAACTACTTCGCTGTCTTTGGGAAGTACGACGTCGTCTACGCTGCCGTGGAGTAGCAACCAGGGGACTTTAACGCGATCGGTTTCCTTGATTACCGAGCCGACGGTTTCGCAGAGGTCAGTCATGAAGGCTTGCGAGAGCGGGCAGCCTTCTTCATCCCACATGCAGCCTTGGTCGGGGATTTCCCCACCGAATTCCGTTTCGGCGAATTTCCTCGTATCGACCATTCCAGCCAAAGAAACAAGGCATCTTATCCGGTTGTCTCGCGCGGTCGACAACACACCGATCGCTGCGCCCATGCTGTGGCCAATGTAGGCGATTTTCTTGCTGCCGAGTGCATCCATCACCGCTTTGAGATCTTCGACGCCTTTTGAAACGCAGGAGTCGCGGAAGTCGCCCTCCGATTCCCCGTTACCCGAAAATGAAAAAGTCAAGACGCTGAAGCCTGCCTGATTGAGCTCTCTGGCCGTAAGAGCGATTACTGGGCGGCTTAGATTGCCGGTTACGCCATGGCCGAGCAAGACGATCCAGTCAGAGAATTGGGCGTTTCCTTCTGCGTACCAGTAGTCTATCTTCTCGCTGAAATCGTTCCGAATTTCTAGAATCATGATCGTGATTTGCTTTTTTGGGGGAAGGTCAGCTCGGCGACGCCAGACTTGTCATAGTCGCCCAAGATTTCTGTTCGTAGGGCGTCGTCGCGGTGGTAGTGGGTAATTTGACGGTTCTTTTTGGCGGTATCTGCAGCGTAGAGAGCCATATTTTGAGTGACCCAGTTTTAGCAGTCTATCTAGGTGGGGCTAGTTTTGCGAGCGAAAGACCGAAGCGCGTGAGCATCGATGCTGAGCTCCGGGATGACCCTGCCATAGTAGCCTGCACAGGTGCTTGGATAATCTTCATGCAACTGGCGAGTCGCCTTGAGGTTCACTTTCTGACAGAGGCGAGGTAGGTGTATTTCGCCGAGAGGTCATGCTGGAATGGAGGATATTAGAGGAATGTATTTGCTTATGAATAATAATATTTTGAGGTTTAAATTCCTCGTGACTTCGAAGAACTCGACAGGGTTTGAGTAAAGGAGGATTAAGGCAAGCATCCAATGATCGGCGAAACAGTTTCCCCTTTGCTATTTATACCGTAGTTGCTGTATCCGCTGCTTGCTTTAGACGCACTCTGGAAGCCACTGCAACTCCATTTAAAGACCCTCCGCTAGGTGGTTGCCAGATCGATCTTTCGCACTCAGGCTTTGTCCATGAAACTCATGGACAAAGTAGCGATTGTGACAGGGGCGGCTTCGGGCATTGGAGAAGCGACCGCTCATCGCTTTGCGTCAGAAGGAGCCAAT
>Ga0208624_1000717_pt1 | contig 16480 bp, 13 predicted proteins | sample Knorr_S23_td_DCM_FD_185607 | JGI IMG/M metagenome (GOLD analysis project Ga0208624, IMG submission 185607) | Marine microbial communities from Southern Atlantic Ocean transect - Knorr_S23_td_DCM_ad_71m_LV_A (SPAdes) (version 2) | ecosystem: Environmental > Aquatic > Marine > Oceanic | place...
GTTATCATGGTCTGCCCTTGCATTGTATGTAGGAATTGCTACGAATGCGCTCAAGACCATCATGAGAATTACTGCCAAAGCAGCTAATCTGCTCAAGTACATAGACAATTCTAGGTAGTGGCGTATTTATAGATTATTGAAATTTAAACTTAGACAACAACAAAACCACTATTGGGAGTAAGAGTGACTTTACTCCCTTAGTGTATGTTTGTCTTACAGACGACGCGAAATTAGTGCTATACCAATAACTGCGAATGCAGCTAATGCTAGTCCAAATCCTGGTGTATCTTCCTCTTTTTCTACAGAGGGTGTGGTTGTTTCAGAATCTGTTGAGGATTCACTTACAATTACCTTGCCGACCATTTGCATACCTACATGAGGTTCACATATGTAATGGAAGGTTGTTGCTTCTGTGAAAGTATGTCTGAAATCAACTGTTTTTGCTGTCTCACCACTGTAAATTCCTCCCTCTTTCCTCATTTGATCTCCCTCGGAAGAAATTTCGGCAACGTTGTGTAAATCAGCAGAATCAGTCCATTGCCAGCATACAGTTTCTCCTACCTTAATAGTTAGAGAAGCTGGGCTGTAGGCGTATCCAGTTGAATCAAGGCCGATTATGTGATCACATGTTGGCTTGTCCTCAGCTTTAGGCTCTTCTTGTTTGACGGGCATCAATACCTTGTCAATAACATGGATAACTCCATTGCTAACAGGAACATCTGCAATGGTTACTGTTGCATCGTTTACTGAGACTGTATCACCTATCATGAACGAGAGCTTGTCGCCGCTAAGTGCTGTAGCTTCCATTCCATCTGTCAGATCAGATGACATTACCTTTCCACTTACAACATGCATTAGTAGAATGTCTGCAAGTGCAGATATTTTTTCTTCAGTATCATAGTCATCCAAATTAACTCCAGCGTCAGCAAAAGCTTGATCAGTTGGAGCAAATATTGTGAAAGGACCTTCACCTTTCAATGTTTCAACGAGATTTGCTTTATCTAAGGCTGCAACTAGTGCTGTGTGAATTGTTGTAGCTGCCGCAGTTGTAGGAATGTCTACTGAAGGAATCCATGACTTCTCGCAAGTATCGGCAGTCTTAGAGACATCTACAGTGTGTGTTTCCATATCGTAACAAATTTCGCCAACTGGAGGAATCATTACCTTGTCTATGACGTGAATTACACCGTTACTGACTGGGACATCGGCAAGTATGACGTTAGCACCGTTAACCGAAACATTACCTTCAGCTATGGCGAATGCCAAAATACCTCCGCTGAATGATGTTGTTGTCAATCCGTTAGATAAATCAGATGACATTACCTTTCCGCCTACAACATGATGGGCTAAAATATTTGCAAGGTCTGAGATTTCTTCAGCTGTGTCGTAATCATCGAGATTGATCCCAAGGTCAGCAAAAGCTGTATCAGTTGGTGCGAATACTGTGAAAGGACCGTCTCCTTTCAGTACAGTTGTTAAATTAGCTTTTTCTAGTGCTGCTACCAAAGATGTGTGAATAGTGGTGGCAGCTGCAGTAGTTGGAATATCTACTGAAGGAACCCACATTTTCTCACAAGTCTCTTCTGTTTTGCTTAAATCAACAGTGTGAGTGTCCATGTCGTAACATATTTCTCCGACTGGCGGTGTGACTGTTGTTAAGGATGGTGGCATCAGTACTTTGTCGATGATGTGTATCACACCGTTAGAAGTTTCCACGTCGGCAGCAGTTACAGTGGCTTCACCGTTAAGGACTACAGCACCTTGGCCGTAGATGTTAACTGATATTGGCTCTTGTATCAGTGTGTTAATTTCCATTCCGTCTGAAAGGTCGCTTGACATTACACTACCCATCGTAACGTGATATGACAAAATCATTGCAAGAGTATTGTTCTCTTCTTCAGTATCATATTCGCTTAAGTTAAGCCCAAGTTCCTCAAATGCTTCATCTGTAGGTGCAAAAACAGTGTAAGGGCCTTCTCCTGACAATACGCCTACAAGGTTAGCATGTGAGAGCGCTGCAACAAGTGAACTGTGATTACCGGTTGAAGCTGCTGTTGCTGGTATGTTAGGAAGTGTGACAGTTTCTGTAAGTGAGAATTCACCAATCATGCTTGAGTGCACGGTGCAGTAAAAACTCAAGGTATCATCTACTGTGAAATCATCTGCAAATGAGATTGTAAATGTTTCGGAACCAGATATACCTGAATTACTTGAACCGTCGCCAGTTATAGTTACTTTGGCACTAGATTCTTGCTCATACCCTGAATCACTGACGTAGAAAGGATGGCTTGTAGCCCCGTTCAGCCTGTGAAATGTGTAAGAGTGTGTGATATCTAGTTCACTAACTTCAGTTGTGCCTTCAGAATCTGAATAGAACTGATAATAGGGATCGGACATCGAGCCTCCGCTGACGTAGATGTGAGTGACATCATCGCCATGATCTTCTGCGCTAGCAGCATTGCTAGCTTGATCAATACCAACGCTCAAAGCCATCATGATTACAATTGGCGTAAACATGAACGGAGCGTAATCTTTCATAATTTTCAAGACAGTGAATACCGAAAAAACCGCCATGGCGACTACGGCAGGCACTAGCCTGATAATTTGTTCAACTATTGTTGCGTTCATAATCTATTTTGGGCAGGAAGTTATTTAAAAGTTAATAAACTGGTGACTAACTATCTATTACTAGTGCCAACAATCCACTTAAACCGGATTTTGTCGACGATAATCTGCAAAACTTTTAACCGCAAAAGAGATACATTTAGTAACTTTTTTTGCTGTTGGAATATGTAATTTCTCATCTGGACCATGGGCGTTACCACCAGGCCCCCCGGCGCCAGTTATAATGAACTTAGAATTCGAATACCTGGATTGAAGCATAGCCATCACAGGAATAGTTCCACCAATAAATAAGTCCATAGATGGTTTTCCGTAGAATTCAATACAAGCAGCGTCCAAGTCTGATGCTACTTTTTCTGGTAAATCAGGAGCTAAAAAACCATTTGCTACTTCTGTCATCTTAGCTGAAACATGCGCCCCATTGGGAGGATTTTCTTCTAACAAAGCTTCAACCTTCCTTGCAACCTTTGTAGCATCAATGCCTGGAGGTGTCCTTATTGAAATTTTCAAGTCAGTATTAGTTCTCAACACATTACCTGCAGACTCTATTGACGGGATTCCATCTGCTCCAATTACTGAAAGACTAGGCTTTAGATTCATAGTTAAAAAAATATCCAATGGATCTTCAACTTGCTTCATTACGCCATCTAATAAAGGAAAATCTTTTATTTTGCCATCTTTCAATTTAATAATTTTTGAACTCGTTTTCTTCATATCATCGCTTATTTCTGTATGTAGCCACTCGGGAAGAATTTCTCCTGTATTCTCATCTTCCAGCCTAGATAACAATTGTCTAGCTAATCTAAATGATGATGGCATTACTCCACTTCCGTGGCCTGAATGTACGCCTACTGATGATACCTTAACAGACAAAGTACCTGCCACTATTCCTCTCAAACTTTGTGTAATCCACAGTCTGTCATAGTCCATTCCTCCCGTATCTAGGACAATAACCAAGTCAGGAGTACCTAGGTGTGACTTTAATTCATCAAGATACAATTCCAAATCAGGTGAACCACTTTCTTCACCTGTCTCAATTAGAAATCTGCAAGTTGGATGAGATATACCTTGTTCTTGTAGCCCCAGAATCGATAGAATTCCTGCGTATCCACCATATCCATCATCTACGCTTCCTCTACCAAATAGCCAATCATCTTCAACAACTGCTTTCCATGGACCTTTGCCATCAGACCATCCTGTTGCCTCAGGTTGTTTATCCAAATGCGAATAAAATAAAACTTCACCTTCAGAATCGCCATTAATGTTTACCAGAAGTAGAGGTGAACGCTTTTTTAAGCGATGTACAGAAATGCTAACACCTTTCAAGCTCAAACTCTTAATCCAAGAAATAAATGTTTCAATTGCAGCATCTAGATACCCATTTTCTTCCCAATCTGGATCAAATGAAGGCGACAAAGCTGGAATTTCTATGAACTCACTTAGGCTCGGAAGGGCCGACTCGTCCCACTTTTGATCGATAAAATCAGATAATCTAGAATAGTCTAATTGTGTCATAAATTTAATTTTTTATCTTTCTAGAATGAGCAATCAATAAAATAGATAATAAAGCAAATATGATATTAAATCCTGGTAAATTGCCATCTTCTGTTACCTCTTTCAGAATTTGCGACGAAGAACATCCATCTACGTCCACCCTTTCACCACCTGGTGTTCCAGGACATCTATCGCTATCGTCGTCAATTCCGTCATTATCATCATCCATATCATTTTCATCTAGAATTCCATCGTTGTCATCATCTTCATCAAATTTGTCCACTATACCATCATTATCAACATCAGGATCTCCTTCTTCCTTGAGAATGTCGTTTCTCTCTTCATCAGTTAGTGGTACTGCATTAACGTAAGTCAAAACATCTGTTTGATTATTGTCATCCCATTCCCATGTTGGAACGAGAGCTTCATAGTGATTAGTGCCATTCATCTCAAATTCTACTACCATCCCCATCCATCCAAGATGACAGCGATTATCATTTAATATCTTATCAAAGCCCCATACTTCTAGGCAATCCTCTGGGCCAGCTTCATTTGGCTCTCCTTCTCCCCATAAGTTAACGCTGAAATTTTCACCGGTCACCCATTCCCAGCCGTCTGAAGGTTCCATGTAGTTTGGACTTTCCATATTATGAAAGCCTCCAAGCCAATATGATTGACCATCCAATAGGGAGAAAATTAATTCAGCTTCTTCTTCGCTATTTATTGTAGCAAGGTGGCCGCTAACTCCTTCGAAAGTTAACGTTTGGGCATACTCCATTGACTCATACCAATCATACGAACCATAGTCTGCATATCCTTGCCCAAATGTTGCTTCAAATTTACCTACAGTTCCGTTTTCTGCTGAAAATCCAATCCATTCATATGGTGGCCTGTAAAAAGTGTCTGTTTCATACGGCCACACATTTGAACTCTCTGCGTTAATGCTGGTAAATACTTCTCCATAACCCAAGCTAAAATAAAAATTTGTTTCCTTACCTTTAAAATCTTCATCTGGCCACTCGAATGAAATAGAGTGATTTCCTGGAGTGTGAGAACTATTTGGAAAAGAGACATGCATCCATTGACCAATCCATAATCTGTCCTCTGATTTATCTGAGAAAGTACCCAAAAGACTAGAAGTAGGACCAACACTCTCAAATTCCCAATAATCCCATTCTGCCTGAATGCCATTAATCATTAGAATTGGCCCTTCTGGAGCGATATCCTCAGGCTCATTATATCTTTCATTAAGCATTTCATGATGTATTGCTCCTAATTTTTCAGCAGAGGTAGCATTGCTTTCAATCGACTCATTAATGTTAGTAATTCGTTGAGACATTAAACCTCGAGGTACTCCATCTATCATTGACTCAATTATGAAGTTTTCACGCACCCAGCTAATCATTTCTAATGTGATTAAACTGTCTAGGGTAGCATTCTCATTAATTAAGTCCTTAGCTTTACCTTCGTAGGATGATGTTAAATTGGAAATCAAACCTAGTGCATCATCTGCAGACAATGTGCCGTTAGCAACATCATCAAGTTTTGAAGTAACTTCTTCTCTGTATTGCCCATCTAAGATGAATAATTGATAGTTTTTAACTAAAAGTTGTCTAAAAGTTTCTGATTCCTCGGTTGAATATTCTCTCCTCATGTACACTGAACCAGAAAATTCTTGAGGATCATTTTCATCGTAATTTTTCAAATCTAGTTCGTGAAGATTAAAATCATACTGCAAAAAAGGCTGATATTCGTAAAAATCTTCATCGTATTCAGCACTGTTGCTTGGTACAAAGAAAAATATCCCTGAAACAAGTGACACGACCAATAATAAAGCTGTAAACGCTCTTGACATAAGGCGGTTAGGCTTGCCGTATTTATAGAATGTTGTTGAACAAAGTATAATAACCTAAGTCCGTCGTTTAAACGCATGGTGCCATGGTATCGGTCATATTACGTTCCTTTCGGATTAGCTGTAATAGCTTTTTTGATAATAACTACGGGAGGGTGGATACGGATAAACGACGCTGGAGAAAGCTGTCCTGATTGGCCTACTTGCTTTGGTACATGGGGCTTTGATGTCTCAGCAGATGAGCAAGAAGAGTGGTGGAATGAAAATCCTGATGAGATTGATTCCAGAGGTGGCACACACAGATACACTACATATCAAATATTTACAGAATGGGCTCATAGAGGCCTAGTTGGAATTATTGGATTACTTGTTGCATACAGCCATTATACTGCTTGGTCTCTCAGAGATAAGATAGGTAACAAAGTTTACAGAATACACTTTGTATCAAGTATGTTTCTCATAATGCAAGCTGTATTAGGCTACGTCACCGTTGATCTTGATAATGCGCCTTGGACGGTTTCTCTGCATTTGTTTATGGCCCTTGTATTCACTACATCACTACTGACAGTAGGCTTTGTGTGGTGGGAAAAACAAGACGGTTTACCTAGAAAATTACGGATTTCTAAAATTAGCAAAAAACTCAAAAAATATATTTGGTACATTTCCATAATTGTTCTGATACAATTAATGATTGGTGCATACTTATCCACAAGCTATCATAGGGCTGCATGTAACATTGGATTTTATGAAGGATGGCCATTGTGCCAAAGCTCAGTTTTACCTGCGCTAAAGCAGTTCGGAATAATGCTAAACTATGGACACCGAGTTTCTGCTGTTGTAGTAGGAGCATTACTACTTTATGTTGAAAGAGAAGCAAATAATGAATTCAAGGATTCAAAAGCTATTGTTAAAGTAATGCTAAAAACTGCAGGTATAATCTATTTTATCAATATATTACTTGGAGGACTTTACGTTGTAACTGCTGTTGACGGTATATTCCTAGGGTGGCTCTCACTTTTACATTTACTTGTAGGTGTATGTGTCTTCCTTACTTTGGCAACAACCTATTTACTGATTAATATCTCCGAACAAGAGGTTAATAATGTCTCAAACTAAACCATCATTACTAAAAATCTACTGGATTCTAATGAAGCCCCGTGTAGTTTTTCTTTTGCAAGTAACTGCATTATGTGGAATTTTCACATACGATTTCAAAGAAGGATATAATTCTGGTAGAAATTACATAGATAGTATTCAGACCTCAATGGTAGTATTGATAGGCGGAACTTTGGCAAGCGGTGGTTCCATGGCCGTTAACATGTGGTATGAGAGGGACATTGATCCTTTAATGGAAAGAACAGAAAATAGACCGATTCAATCCGGTTTTATATCTCCAAACCACGCTCTAATCTTTGGAATTTGTGTTTCATTACTTGGCGTTATTTTAGTTTCAACATTAACGAATACTAGTGCCGGAATTATTACTGCGCTAAGTGCTTTGTTCTACACTGTTGTGTATACAATGATACTCAAAAGAAGAACACCTCAGAATATTGTGATTGGAGGTTTAGCCGGCTCAACTCCTCCCGCCATAGGATGGGCTGCTGCTTCAAATAATATATTTGACTTGCTACCTTGGCTTATGGTATTAACAATCTTTCTTTGGACTCCTGCACACTTTTGGGCTCTGACTTTGTCTAAAAGACGTGATTATGGAGAAGCTGGAGTTCCAATGCTTTCAGTAGTGAGTGGGGAAGATACTACTAGGAAATATATTCTACTGTACTGCGTTTGTTTGGTGTTGAATTCTATTTCCATTATCGTAAATGGAAATACTGGAATTATATTTTTAATAACAGGAATAAGTTTGTCTGTTTATTTTGCATACCTTGCACAAACTCTAACAAAAACTAAGTCCGAAGACGATGCTTGGAACTTATTTAAATTTTCAAATATGTACCTTTTTACCTTCTTCATTTTACTTGTTTTAGATACTGCATATACTGTATAATCATACTTATCTTTAATAATGCCATTCTATATACGAAATTACTTTGTTATAGAAGGAAAAAAATGTCCATTATCAGTGACCTAATTTACTTTGACAACCCTGCCATTTGGGATAGCTTCGGTGGCACTAGCTCTGGCATTGGCGGATTGGTATGGCAAATGTTCATCTGGTCTGTAATTGTCGGACTTTTAGTAGTAACTTGGTTAATATACAACTTAATTTTCTTCAGACATAAGGAAGGTGATCCTGAACCAAAGGATGCTTTGAAAGCAGGAGTTTTTCCACACGAAAGAGGAGATGTTAAAATAGAATTAACTTGGACGATAGCTCCATTAATTTTAGTGAGTTGGCTAACATTCTTGTCGCTAGCCCCGCTAGACTACATGTGGGACATTCCTGATAACGAAGATGCTGACGTTACTGTTGATGTCACTGCAGGTTCTTGGTATTGGGGATTTGAATACGCTAACGGGTATGAAAAACCTGAAGAATTTACAAAGTGCTCCTCTAACATTAATTGCCTGGAAGTTCCCGCAAATAGCATCATCCGTTTTAACGTAACTTCAGTTGATAATTTGCATGCTTTTTACCTTCCTGACATGGGAATTAAGCAAGATGCAGTTCCAGGATTAAATACAGCTACATGGGTCGATACTAGCATCGTATCTGCCAGGGATGAACCTTACAGGATTTACTGTACTGAATACTGTGGAAATAGCCACTCACAAATGCTAGCTGAAATTTATGTTACAGAGGTAAATAGTGAATAGAATTAAAATTTTAGGAATAGGAATATTGCTAAGCATCATATTCGCAGTTACAGCTGTACCAACTGGAGAAACTAATCCTGGAGGTATTGACCCCGGAATAAGTACATTGGTAGAAGCTAATGGTTGCAGCTGTCACAATATAGGTGACGGAGATATGAATAATCCAAATTCAGCTGTTGTTCTAAACTTAAGTATGCCAGATAATTTTACAGCTGGTGAAACTTACACTCTAACTCTAAATATTTCTGGTGGTCCAAATGATATTGCACCAATGGAAAATGGACCCAATATGGGAGGTTTTATGCTTAAAGTTTCCACCGGAACTTTAACTCCTATCGATAATAATGTTTGGAAACCTGAAGATAGCAGTTACCTCACACACACAGGCGGAGAAGAAGGTCAAAATGGAGATGGAAATAACCTAAGAGAATGGAGTTTTAATTGGACTGCTCCAGATAGCGATTCTGTAGTTGCAGAATTCATGGTTTATGGTAATTCAGTCAACGGAAATGCTTACGAAGAAAGTGGAGGAATGGGAAATAGTGGAGACTATTGGAATTCCGGAGTTTTCCTGCTTGCTGGCCAAAATGCTCAAATTGCTGACGGGAGTGATTATGGAGAATTATCAGGTCCTAAGAAGATAATATATGGTTTTGGTATTGTTTTCATAACTTTAGCAGTTGTAGTTGTTGGTTACCGAATGGTCGATCAAGATGAATCTTTCGAAGAAGTAATGAAAAGCTACTGGAGATGGATTTATCCTTGGCTTACAACTACAGATCACAAATATATTGGAACGCTTTATATCGTAACTGGATTTGCTTGGTTCTTCATAGGCGGTGTTTTAGGCTTATTGATTAGATGGCAATTATATGAGCCCCGTGTTGATGGTGATTTCTTAACTTATCAAGAGTACAACTCTACATTTACAATGCATGGAACAACTATGATTTTCATGGCTGCCATGCCTATCATTTTTGGATTTGCAAATTACTTGATTCCTCTTCAAATCGGTGCAAGAGATTTAGCATTCCCAAGACTGAACTCATTTGGTTATTGGCTACTTCCTACCGGCGGTATCGTGTTGTACATGGGTTACTTTACTGGAGGTGCTGGAGACGTTGGCTGGACAGGATATGCGCCGTATTCTTCTGGAGCTTCCGCCACAAGGCCAGGTACTGATTTCTGGGTTGCAGGGCAGCTAATGCTAGGCGCATCTTCAACGCTAACTGCAGTTAATTTCCTAGTTACAATGCTGAGAATGCGTGCTCCAGGAGTTTCTCTAATGAAGATGCCGCTATTTTCATGGTCTATACTTGTAACCGTATTTTTACTTCTGTTATCTATTCCTGTATTCACTGTGGCTTTAATTTTACTAATGGCAGATCGTACTTTCGGTAGCTTGTACTTCTCAGGCCCTGATTCTGATCCTATATTGTGGCAACACTTATTCTGGTATTTTGGACATCCAGAAGTTTACATTGTTATTTTACCTGCGTTTGGAGTTCTATCTGAAATTATTTCTACTTTTTCAAGGAGGCCTATTTTTGGTTACACTTCAATGGTATATGCTATGGCTACGATTGGAATTATTTCATTTGTTGTTTATGGCCACCACATGTTCACTACAGGAGCGGACCCCTTATTCCGTTTCATCGTTATGCTAACAACGATGCTAGTCGCCGTGCCGACAGGAATTAAAATTTTCAATTGGCTCGCTACCATGACTGGTGGATCTGTAGTATTAAACACTCCAATGATGTTCTCACTTGGTACGATTATAACGTTCACAATAGGAGGAATTACTGGAATTATTTTAGCTTCAATTCCTCTAGATATTGCATTCCACGATACATACTTCGTTGTTGCTCACTTCCACTATGTTTTGATTGGTGGAACTATGTTTTCATTCATTGCTGGAGTTTACTATTGGTATCCTAAAATGACTGGGAAAATGATGAATGAAAAATTAGGAATTGCACATTTCGCAGCTACATTCATAACATTTAACGCTGCGTTTTATCCAATGCATAATGTTGGAATCTCAGGTATGCCAAGAAGATATGCTACCTATGATTCATCATTGACTGAATTAAATCAATTTATTAGTATTTTCGCAATACTCTTCGGGTTGGCACAATTAATCTTTGTTTACAATGTATTTTACTCTTACAGAAATGGCAAAGAAGCTGGAGATAACCCATGGAATGGTTGGTCCTTAGAATGGGCTACATCTTCTCCGCCTCCAGAAAATAGCTTCATAGAAATACCAACGTTGCTTGATGCTGAGGAGGAGGCTAAGAAAAGTGAGTGATGGTCACGATGAACATCATGCGCACATAGAGACTCCAGCTCCATTCTTATTCTGTGTAGCTACTGCCATAATGTTTATTGGGTTGGTAATGGCTACAGCTGGTGGAGAAGATAAAACTGGAGATACTGGCTACTGGTTTGTATTTATTTTAGGCCTAATGGGAATTTTCACCTCTTTTTTCATGTGGGTTCAAGACTACTGGAACCTTGAAGGTGAAGAAGATGAACACATAGAAACATACCATGAGTTCTGGGCGACTATCTCTACTCGTAAATTTGGAATGTGGATTTTCCTGTTAACTGAAGTAATGGTTTTCAGTACTTTATTGAGTGCATACCTTAGATACCGTGCATCAATGCCTGATTATTCACCTGATATTGACTGCGGACTTTACTTTGAAGATTGCTGGGTACCTGCAGCAGATGTTATTCGAAGTCACTTAATCTTCGGAGTCATTAACACATTTGCTCTGCTATTAAGCAGTTTGACTGTTGTTCTGGCCTTGTATGCTGCCAAAAATAATAACCCAAAAGCAGTTACCAGATATCTAACTGTAACTTTTGTTTTGGGTGCTTTATTCTTAGCCTTAAAATTATGGGAATGGAATGAAATGAGGCATTACAACTTCTGGGATGAATCCCACAATGGATGCGACATTTTGGCAGGACAAAGTATCGCTGATCACTGTATTGCACCAAAATATGCCAATGGCTTCTGGCTAGATACTAGTATTGAAGGAAGTACGTTTTACATTACCACCGGAATGCATGGAGCGCATGTTTTCATCGGATTAATTGCACTAGGATATCTAATTGCAAAATCGAATAAGGACGGTTATAACGAAGAAAACCACGAAACTATTGAATTATTCGGTTTATATTGGCACTACGTAGATTTGGTATGGGTATTTGTATTCCCATTTTTCTATTTGTATTGAGGTAATAAATGAGTGAAGAAACAAACAAAAATAACGCACATGACGAGCACCATGACCACTCGTTCCCTAACTGGGTAACTTTTGGGCATACTGATGACCCTGTAGACGGATTCATCAAAATATTTGCATGGTTAGTATTTTGGACTATATTGGAAGTTTTAGCTATCGTTCAAGAATTTGATTCTTTTGCGCTAAATATGCTCATTTTATTTGGTATCGCTCTTATCAAATGTTGGTATATTTGTTCATTCTTTATGCATATGACTTGGGACCCACCACTTGTTTACCAGACTGCCGCAGTACCACTCTTTTTCCTAGCTGTTTTATTTCTAGCTGTTGGGTTAACTACTCCAGGTGCAGTTGATGATTTAGCTACTATTTGTGGGTTCTAGGAAGTATATATAAATAATCCAAACATAGTTAGAATGTAGTAAGGAACTAAGACTGCTGCTCCTTCATAATCTTTTGATATTCTTTGACCCAACATTAGTATAGCTAGAGATGAAGCTGCCAAAATTAGACCCATAATTCCATATGAATACTCATTGTAAAACAAAGCCATAATTGAACCAAAAATAGATAATAATCCAGATAAAACTTCAAAGATTGTTACTTGAATTAAACCAAATGTTGAAAAATTAGCAAGGGGCGTTTTGGCAAACTTCCCTGTAATGAAATCTAATTCACCTTCCCAATTAAAAATCTTATCAAATCCAGATTGTGCCATCACAATACCGAGGAAAGCCGATATACTTGCGCCGATTATGCTAACATAACTAAATTCAATATCAAAAAAAATTAAATTATCTTCCCCAAAACCAAGTAGTGTCATGTATGTTTATGTGAAGAAGGGTATATGGCCTTAACTTACACTACAATAAAAGAAGTTGAACATCATGGTATACAGAAGCATAAGTCCATTCCAAACCTCTCCAAACTACTCTAAAATTTCCTTCTTTATCTATCAAATATAATTTATTAGAATGACTAACCCCATAATTTTTGATCTCTTCGCCAAAATCTTGTTCAAACTCGTAACCCAATAAATCTGAGACGATTGATAACATTTCAGTATCTGAAATATGGTCCTGACGCCAATGACCAAAATAGTCTAGAACCTGAACTAATTGATCGGAAACATTAATTGGAGATGAACGATTTTCAATTCTGTATACTAAATCTTCATATGATTCGCCACCCACAAATGAGTCAATTACTTGAGGAGGTCCTGAAGACAAATTACCTTCTAATAGAACCCAACTTGGATACCTTAATTCTAATCCAAGAGAGGCCATCATCGTCCCATCTTCATCGTAAAGATACGGCCATGAAACATTGTGTTCTGATGCAAATGATTCAATTTTTGACATATTATCAACATTTCCGTTTAGGGAATATCCTCCTATAGAAATTACATCTACTTGTTCAGAAAAGTTTGAATTAAATTCTTTTAACGCTGGAATCTGTGCGTTACAAACTGAACAATCAGTATGAAAAAATTCGACTAATGTCAGATTATTGTCGTAATAATCTCTAGATTTGTGGCTCTCATCGCCCGTTCCCAGTAAAGTCCAACTAGATGGAAAGGTTTGCGAAAGGTATGTGTCAATAGTCTGGAGGGTAAATTCTTCACTTACTACCCCTCCAGCTTCATTAAATTGCTCTAATGCTAAAATTAAATCATACTCTAAACTTCCTTGATCGAATGTAACATTTAGGTTATTGTAGTCAGGATCTGCAATACAAACATCCTTACCAAAATAATTGTCATTTGAATCTTGCATAAATCCAGGGTTGCAATGGCAACCGTCATAGCCTTCCATGTAATGCCCATTGCCTGAACAAGCTTCTTCATCAATGTCAACGTAAACTCTGTAATCAGCCCATACAGATACCATGTCTCCAAATGAATCGTTAGAAACTGAAGTTAAAAACCTCCAATCAGCTTTATTATTCTCTGCAAAAGAAGCTAATCTTTCAGGTGTGTCTCGAACTGGATCAACTGTAATTGTAATAAATTCTACTGATTCTCCGTAATCATCTCCCAATTCCTCGGATAATTTTCTTAACTGATAAGTCAAAGCTGGACAAACATCCGGACAATAAGTATAGACAAATGAAACCACAACAACTTTGCCTTCATATAATGTCAAATTAACTGGATCTCCAGCTTGATCTACCAATGAAAAATCGGGAGCTTGACCTGAAGGACAAACTTCTTCAGAAACATCTTCACAATCCTCTCCCCAAAATTTTCCTGAATTTCCTGAATTAGTTAAAGCATCAAGACAACCTGTCGTTAATAACAACGAGCAAAGAATTGAAACCGAAATAAAATTTCTTAGCATTGTATATTACTCCATGTTAAAACTTATATAAAATTTACACTACTTGTACTTCTCAATCTCGGCATTTAAACGACTTTCTGATAATATTCCCGAGTGACTAAAGACAATTTCCCCATTTTTGATGAATGCCATCGATGGATAAGAACTGAAACCATAATCTCTCATTAAATCACCTGATGGATCATACAAGTGAGGGAATAGCATGTTGTAATCAACTTTGAACTTAGCAATTGTAGAAGCTGAATCTTGTCCACTGCCTAATTTGTAGCCTCCAATAGCGAAGAAATTAACGTCAGAAGAATAGTTTGAGTAAACGTCATTCAAAATTGGTGCTTGGCTTTGGCATGCGCCACATTTTGAGTTGAAGAATTCTACTATTGTAAGGCCATTGCTGTAATAGTCCTCAGAAGCGTAAACTTCACCAGTTTGAGGATCTTCAAGTTCCCATTTTTCTGCGCTAGGATCTCCCAGCTCGTAAAAAAATGCAAAATAAATACCCAAACCAACTACTAATATGACCACTAATGGTAGACCGTAGGTCCATAGTGCATCATTTGCTGAAGCCCTTCTGGCTTTCATTTTTTCTTGAAATTCAGTAGATGATTTTTTCTCTAATTTACGTTTTCTTTTCGATGCCATTTTAATTAATTAACTCCTTTATTTCATATCCATACTCGCTTATACAGAAAAAAGTTGCTGCTATTGTCAAAACGAAAGCAACCACGCAAAATGGACACCACTCATTGATGATGAATGCTTCAGCGTAAGTTAGATATGAACCAAAAACAACGCCTATCATGCCGGTAATGGGCAATAGAATTTTATTGTAATATGTACGCTCTAAATCCATATTCAGGTACCTATCTAGAGATAGTCCAATTAACATCAAAAAACCAACAACACCAAGCCAAGCAACTGGAATACCAAAAAGTTTTGCTTGATCACTAGCAAGAACTATTCCACAGTCAAGTCCTGGAAGATCTTGAGTAGGGCAACCGGCACCTGCAGAAACTAAATGATGTAAATATGATAAATATATTGCATCTATTAGTCCAATAAAAGATATTATCATTATCCATTTCAATGACTTATCTTCGGACTCAATACTCATTATGAATCTAATATAATTACATATAAATAAGTAATAGTTTTGAAAAACTGAGTAAATTGCAGCCCAATAAACAAAGACATTTATTAGAGGCCTCGGATAGGCGTTAGTGATTAATTATGCATGGGCCATCTGAAGGCGTAAATGAAGAAACAGATGAAGCAAACTCTGCCGTAAAAATTGTTGGTGGAAATGTTTTCGTTGAACTAGATCCTGACCATCCAGGTTTCAAGGACGAAGGATACAGGTCAAGAAGAAATGAAATAGCAAAGATTGCTCTCGAATGGAATGAAATGTCCATGGATGAAAGAAGGTCTAAAAAAATTCCTCATGCTCCATACTCAGAAGATGAAGACGCAGTCTGGGCTGCTATAATGGAGAGAATAACTCCCGTTCATGAAAAATATGCATGCAAACAATATCTTGAAAATGCTAAAAATTTAGGATTGCCAAATGATAGAATACCACAATTGCAAGAAGTTAGTGAAAGATTGGAGGAAATGACTGGTTTTAGACAAGAACCTGTTGGAGGCTTGGTTCACCCAAAAACGTTCCATACTGCTCTTGCAAATAGAGTATTTCTTTCAACTCAATACATTAGACATTCTTCAAGGCCTTTCTATACACCGGAGCCTGATGTAGTTCATGAACTTGTAGGACACACCGCTATGCTTGGAGTCCCTGAATGGGCTGAACTCAATGTTCTGTTTGGAGAAGCTGACATGAGAACTGAAAGTGAAGCTGCAATAACTCGATTAGGATCTGTTTATTGGTATGTTCTTGAATTCGGAGCGTGTCGCGAGGGAGGTAACGTAAAGGCTGTTGGACCAGGTTTATTGTCTTCATTTGGTGAAATGGAACATGCATGTGCTTCTGGAGAAGTTCAGTACAGAAAACCTAATTTTGAAGAAATGGAAACGTTACCATATGATGTTACTCAATATCAACCAGTATTGTTCGTTTGGGATTCGTTTGAAGAAATGTATGAAAAAACAAAGAAATTTATTAGTAACTGGGGTACAGT
>Ga0208624_1000718_pt1 | contig 16478 bp, 14 predicted proteins | sample Knorr_S23_td_DCM_FD_185607 | JGI IMG/M metagenome (GOLD analysis project Ga0208624, IMG submission 185607) | Marine microbial communities from Southern Atlantic Ocean transect - Knorr_S23_td_DCM_ad_71m_LV_A (SPAdes) (version 2) | ecosystem: Environmental > Aquatic > Marine > Oceanic | place...
GCTTTGAGATAAGTAGACTTAACCCCTCTTCTTCCTGATAGCTCGCCAATGGCTCCAATTCTTTTCTATCACCATACCGACTCGAGTCAAAGGAGCAATAGACATATTCCCCCGGAAGAAGCTTAGCACCCGTATCCTTTAACAGCCTCGAAAGGGAGATTTCACCAGATGACACTTGACGTAGACCTCGACATTCTTGTTGAGGGATTAACGAATTTCTTCCAAAATTTCATTGAAGAATCCGGGGATACTCCTCTGCATGAACAATCCATCTTCTATTTGTGTCCAGCTCAAATCAGGATCAATAATTTGGTTGGACACATCACCGATATCCACTCCCTCTCTGATTAGACTTGTCATGCGCGCACGAATAGCCTCCATCTGATTTCGAAAATTCAGAACATCTCGACGATTCATTATTTCACCATGACCGGGAATCGCTGTATTGAAATCAAGGGTCAGTATGTTATTCACAGTCCTGACCCATCCTCTGCTTGATCCACCATTACCATAATCTATAAATGGAGCGATTCCGTGCAGAAGATCTCCCCCATGAATGGTCTTCAAATCAGGAAAGTAAACAACGGAGTCTCCATTGGTGTGTCCCCTGCCCATATGAAAAACACGAACCTCTATTCCGCCCAGGGAAACGGCGGTCTCATCCGTATATATGATCCTAGGTAGGCCTTCTTGGTTACCACGGAGCATATTCTCACGTGCATTTTTATGCGCTATCACTTCGGCGAATTGCAAGAAGCCCGGATTACTTCCAGAATGATCTCCATGATGGTGAGTGTTGATTACATACCTAACCGGTAAGTCAGTCACTTCTGCCACAAGAGATTGAATTTCTTCAAAATCTTGAGGAAACTTATTATCAATCAAGATTACACCCTCTGGTGTTAATCTCACTCCAATGTTTCCGCCAGGGCCCATTATGACGTGAAGGCCATCCTTTACCTCGCTAATGTTCAGCCTACCTTGTGCAGCAGCACCTCCCGATGCTGCTAGGATAACTGCACTGAATAAAAAACTTACCAATGATCGATTCACCAAAGCTTGCATTATTTCATTTTTATTCATTTTTCTATGCCTCTTTGAATAGTTGACAACACTTTAAATCATCACCCCGGTAAGACATCAATTGCGTGCATAATACAAATTGATTTATAAAATTTTACACCCTGAGCCAAAACCAATAAATAACAAGGGGTGGTTCGCTCTCGATTAAATGTTAATGTGTGATTGAATCTGAAAAGCTAAACATGATCACGACACCTGACATAATTAGCAAAATTCCTGACACTGCCGCCAGATCAAGCTTTTGATCATAAATCAAGACTCCAAATAGGGTCACAAGTGCCACACCAACGCCCGACCAGATAGCGTAGGCTATGCCAATAGGTATAGCACGAAGAGTTAGGGATAAAAAATAGAACGATAAACAATAGCCGCTAACCACCAAAATAGATGGGAACAAAATCGTAAATCCCTCACTCGCTTTCAAGGCAGTGGTGGCAACAGTCTCAGACAATATTGCTATGAACAAAATGAACCAAGTTTTCATAAATATTCCACTAAGTTATTGGCACTACCTTTCGAACTCTACCGTCACCTTTAGTCAAAAAATACAATTCACCTTGAGAGTCAATTCCCAACCTCAATCCTGCTCTATTCCCGCGAGAGTATGTATTTGGAAAGCCAAGGGCGTCTGCCACGTTTCTCTCCTGACCAAAAAATTCTATGCGAAGTTCTCGTATTTCGGCTGGTTCGCCAGGTACTAAATTTTTAGTATCAATGTAAAAAACTCTACCCGTTACCATATCAGTAAAAACAAATTTACCTGACAACTCGGGAATAGAAGAACCTCGATAAACAAAGCCACTACTAATCGCATTACCCTCATCATGATCAAACTGAGCAACAGGATACGTGAATGGTTGTTCATCAACAGGCTTGGGATAAACGGGGTTTGGCCTAACACCGCCAATACCGAATGCCGTTGAAAATGTACCCTCTCTTACCCGCCAACCATAATTCGCCCCTGCTTGGCCGATATTGACCTCCTCTATTTGCGTCTGACCAATATCGCAAATATACATAGTCCCATCAATATCAAAAGAAAAAGCTTGAGGGTGCCGCAACCCATAAGCCCAAATCTCGGGAGCGAAGTTCTCGTTATCAACGAAGGGATTATCAGAGGGAACACCATATGCTTTTCCGCCATCACTCCCCAATGGATCTATCCTCATAATACTCGACATGGGCTCGCTGGTTGACTGTCCAAATTCTTGTGGATCATTCGCGCCACCTCCGTCTCCAAAACTAACATAGAGCATTCCATGGTCGCTCGTCCCTGCGCTGGCTGGATTGAATGCGAGCGTGCCAATGTTATGATTCTGATCAAATTGTCCCATCCGGAATATCTCTCTTGAAGTTCCTACGAAAACATTAGCATCCGGATTCAAAGTGCTCCATTCTCTAATTACACTTTCATGGTTATCAGCCTTGCTTTCTAAATAATTGGCAACGCCTGAATCAGACGGTGCACTATAGGCTGTGTAGAACTTCCCAAAGCCGGGCTGTCCCTCTGTGGCAAAATTTGGGTGAAAAGCAACGCCCGCAAGTCCGGTTTCATTTGGAAAAGTTGAATCATCAAAATCAACATCCTCGTCCCTTAAGTCTAGGTAAACAGCCGGTTCACTGCCGTCTTCATCTGTCAGATAAAGTACTCCTCTCAGATCATTGATCACCAATCGCCCTGAGTCGTCCGGTAACGGTGTCATATACTGGATTCTGGCGTACGCTGAGTTTGTTTGAACTGGGCTTGCGGATTCTGCCGTTTTAGGGACACGAACAAAATTTTCCAAGGCCACTCGGATTTCACCTTTCTCTATTTTGCTGGGTATTGGATCCCCAATAGGCTCTGGCTTGCGCTCTGCCGCCGAAATCGTGAAGCTGAATACAATTACGGTGACAATAGTGCTAAAACTTAATTTCATGATTTCATTCCATTTGCTAAGTTAGATATTATTTGTACTGGAAATTTCCCAAGAATCATTCTTGTAACACAATAAAGTATTCTATTAAACAAACAAAGATGCCAGATTCAAATTACCAAACTCTCAAATATTCGGTTAATCAGCAGATTGCTAAAATTAAGCTTGATTGCCCACCAGCAAATCTTATTAACAGGGAAATGACCCTCGATTTTCATCATGCACTTCTCCGTGCTGAATCTGACCCAAAGGTCAGGGTCATTATCCTATCTGGTGCCGGTAAAGGCCTCTCTGGTGGCGTAGATCTGAAGTATATCGAAAAATTTAATTCAGACGAGATGAGAGAGTTTCTCGAGCTGTTTTATGTGCGAACGATGGAAATCACCCGGGCATTATCAAAGCCAATCATAGCAGCAGTCCATGGCTATGCTCGGGAAGGCGCTTGCACGCTTGCATTCTCATGCGACATGATTATCGCCACCGATGACTCGGATTTTGGTTATCCTGGCGTTCCGAATCTAGCGGCTCCTCCAGGAATGCACGTCTGGTTTCTCCAAAAAATTTTAGGTCGAATGAAAGCGGCCGAGTTGATTTTTACAGGAGAGATCCTCAAAGCCAAACAGGCCGAGGAGATGGGGTTGGTGACAAAAATTGTTCCATCAAGCAAGCTTACGATGGCAACGGAAGAGTTAGCGCGGAAAATTATCATGATGTCGCCTCTTGCGATAAAGAGAACCAAGGAGCTTTTATATAAAATGGAAGACTTAGATTTTGCGGCAGTTCCAGAGGAGGCTGCAGAGGCGTTATCATCGGCTTTCAGCAGCAACGATAGTAAGGAGGCTCGCAAAGCATTCTTAGAGAAACGTAAACCAGTCTGGACAGGAACGTAATTTGAGTTGAGTTCGCTTACCACCTTAAGTCGAACCTAGCTCAAAATCACCATAGTCTACAACCGCTCTATTCTTACTGAGCTAGGCCCATCTGCAGAAGGAGTAAAGATCAACCGAATATTTATACAGTTTGGCATCTCATTTTGGGTGTGACTCACATAAATTATTTGAGTCTCGGTCTGTCTTGAAATTAGGTCAATCACACCTAGAATTAAAACTCGATGATAATTATCCAACCCGACGCAGGGTTCATCTAAAATTAGAATCTTCGGACTTTTAACCATTGCTCTAGCCAACAGCACCATCCTCTGTTGACCAAACGAAATTTCATCATAATAACTTGAAACGAGAGAGCCTAGTCCAAAGGTTTCCAACCATTTTTTTGCTATTGCACTTTCAGTAGTTCCACTCTCGTCGTACAAGCCGACAGAGTCGAAAAACCCTGACACGACGACATCAAGAACTCTCCAGCCTCTAAGATATTTGTTATGTAACTCATTTGAAACTTTTCCAAATTTTGATTTTAATTCCCATATCGTCTCACCACTACCCTTCTTTTTTCCGAATAAAAAAACATCCTGCCCATAAGCTTTATGATTATCGCCATCAATCAAATTGAGCAGCGTCGACTTACCACAACCATTGGGCCCCTCTATAACCACATCGTCGCCTGGCATCATCTGCCAACTAAAATTCTCCAACACCTGGAGTTTTCCGTAACTTACATCAATATTGTTGAGTCTGATGATTGGTTCTTCAGAAGGCAGTAATACTTTTTCAGAAACTGCATCTGGCAGGTTTAACGGGATACTAGGTCTTTTCCCTATGACGTTTTTGTATGCTGCTGAAGTTTTAACAAGATGGACCTCTCCCTGCTCTGTCAGTCGTAAGTTATCGAGAATTGCAACATGGGTGAGGCTCGGAAGAAAATCTTCCGGGCGCCTGCAGAGCTGAATACTTGTAAAATTCGCTAAAAACTCTGAAATTGTGTTTTTTATTATTACTTGAGACTCGATATCGATACTTTCAAGTGGATCGTCAAAAATGAGCAACTGTGCTGCTGAGCTATTGAAAGCATAAAGGGCTCTTGCTATTAGTGCCCGCCTTATTTGCCCAGAAGATAAGAATCGTATTCCCTTTCTCAGGTAAGATTCCAACGACAAGCTATGGACTAATTTGTCGAGCAAAGGTGAATCTTGGTACGCAGAAATTCTTGAACTTTTCACTAAATCAATTACTAGCGTACCATGATCTTGTCCATCGTCTGAATACTCACTCATATCAAGACGGTTATCTGAACGCCAAAGTTCCTGCTGTTCTTCAAATGAAACAAAGTGAATATCTTTGGCAGGATCAAGTCCTTGCAAGTATTTAACGTAACTACCTGATTCGACTCTTTTTGATGCTAACAAGTCCGCAAACACAGACTTTCCGGAACCATTCGCACCAAAAATACACCAATGCTCTCCCTCGCGAATTTCGAAATTGGTTATCTTTAAGTTTTTCGAGCGTCCTAATCGACAAGTTGCATTTTTTATTGATACTAAACTTTCCATTGCCCTTCAAAATATAACGCTTTGTAAGCTAACTATAATTGGTTATAGCACTTTTTTATAAGTACTTCCTGTTTCTTAACTTATTCTACGTAGATGTTATAGTTAGAAAAAATGAGGGCACTTTGATACTTAATCTTCTAACATCATCTGCGTTACTGCTTACTCTAATGTTTGCAGTATTTTCAGAATCAGCTGAGAAAAAAGGCGAGGCGCTCTTTACTGAAAATTGTGCTGAATGTCACCAACGAAATGGCAAAGGCATCGTCAACGTTTATCCTTCTCTCGCAGGAAATGAGTTAGTAGTTGGCAGCGGCGCTGATGTAGCCTTGGTCCTTATTATAGGCAGAGGTGAAATGCCTTCATTCAATGAAGTCATGACAAGTACTGACATGGCAAACGTAATAAACTATGTTCGCAATTCTTTTGGCAACAAGGGAGAGTTTATCTCTGAGGAAGTGATTGAGTCTTTAAAGCAATAAGGATAACTACTCTTAAGTTTTATATTTTAATGCGGAAATTTGCAAACAAAGGATCAACTGTTCCAGAGTCAATTCCAAACTTGTTACGAAGCTGCTAAGCTGCATGAGAGTAGGCTGCAAAATCTATTTGGTGAATTTATTCTAACTTTTTTGAGCACAGGTATGACATACATACGGGTAGTATCAATCACGATAATTTGGTTGTTGTTCTCGAGCGCTAGCATTGCAGACGAACAACAAAGACGAGCTATCATAGAGACTGTCAACCAATTCTTTCTTGCCATCGAGACAAAAGATGCCGAACTATTAGAATCTATATTGATACCGGGTTCATTGAATATTTCGTCTTCAGAACAATTGGAAGGCAAATCTGAACTCACAAAAATGGATTACGAAAGAATGATTTCCGCCTTAACAAGGCCAGGCAGAGATGCTAAAGAACGGGCTTGGGATGAGACAATATTGATTCAGGGACACATTGCTATCTTTTGGGCACCCTACGATTTCCATGTTGATGGTAAATTTTCGCATTGTGGAGTCGACTCCTTCCAGCTGGTAAATAGCGGCGAGAAATGGCTAATAAGTAATGCGAGCTGGACTCGCGAAACGCAAGACTGTCCTGAAAGTCCGCTCGGGCCCATTAGCCAATAATTGCTTTGTCTGACCCAAACCCCCTTCCAAAATTACAATGGAGTAAATACATTAATTCCATCAGAAGAGCGAACACTCCCTCTCCTGCCAATTTGTTCGTTGTTTATCATTTCCTTAAATAAACCAGGATCTGTCGGTGTGTTTGCTAAAAATCTTTGATCAGAATTTCTTAACCGGCCGATGACTATCGCTCGCTCCGGGATACCCTTCTTATGACAGACCGTATAAGTTTCTACCGTACCCTCCCCGTTTGGCTCCTCAATGAAGCTTGGTGACGTCATTCGATCTATCTCAGACTGGTAACTGCTCGGAGGTTCTCTTTCCCACTTCCCTTCGATGGGCATCGCTGAATAAATGCCCGTCGCATGCTTTGACAAATAACCCCCATTCGCTGTGACTAATCCGAAATGGTTAGTATTTTCCCTAAGCTTAGGCAGCATACTGGCGATTGCATGCATTGAGTAATTATTTCCTGGTCCTCCGAAAAAAGGTAATCCACCTGTAACCGTCAATCCTCGCAAATCATCTTGATCTAATCCCAATTCTTCGCAGGCAATTTGAACTGCCGAAGGGAAGCAAGAATAGAAGTCAAAATAACTAATATCCTCTAATTTAATTCCAGCCATATCGAAAGCTTTCTGAGCATTAATTCTAATTGCTGGCGAAGAGTAATAATTTATCCTCTCAGTAACATTGATTTTTTCATTCGCCTCACCGCAGCCGTGGAGAAATATCCACTTCGCTGGATCAACCCCCAGCTCACGCGCTTTTTTAACGGAGGTAACCAGTACTGCTGCACCCTGATTTACACTATCTCTCGCATTCATCCATTTCGGATACGGAAAACTTATCCAACGGTTTTCATCTGTCACAGTTGAAAGTTCAAGGGCACTTCGTTCGGTGCCATAAAACGAATAAGGGTTTGATGCTGCCGTTTTTGAAAAATTCTCAAAAAGTTTCCCCATGCTTCGCATGTGCTTTTCAATACTCAAACCTTGCTTATAACGCAAGGCATTCTCAAAAAGCGGATAAGTTTGAATAGGGACGCCGATACCATGAGCGAACTCGTGCGATGTATAAAGCGTCTCCCCTAATCCTCTGTCTTCAAGAGATCCTTCATGTTCCTCTTGCCAATCCAGGGATACTTCATCTCGCATAGCTCTTTGAGCACTGTTAATCGCCTCAGAACCTGCCAGGAGGACTAATTCAACATCTTTGTTGGATATTCTCTCTGCCATCTCATTGATGTATTTTTGGGGAGTATTACCACCCACATTGCCATAGATAGCCGTAATTGGATTTGCACCGATTCGACTCGCCACCGCTCTCGGAGGATTCTCTGCTCGCCCGAAAGGAACCTGAAGTCGAGGACGGTTAAACGAATCCGGAAAAATACGAATCGAAACGATCGTGTCGATGTGCCTTACCAATTCTTTCCCAACACCAGTATCGAGAATTGCTTGCTTAGAAGCTTCAGCAGCGACTCCCATTGGCGACGCAGCATTCTCTACAGAGTATTCTCTTTGTGTATATTGCCCACCACCAATCAAGACAGGTGTATAGTCATCCATCCGCAACATCTCCGAAATCTAAAGACTGTTAAAAGTTATTTATGTTTGAAGTTAGCATTTATTTTATCAACTCAATTCTCACGATAAATTCCTCGAAGAATTTTTAGCAAGGGTTCTCTTAAGTCATATTGACTGTAATCGCTCTTATAATAACTAGTATATACAGCAACAATATCTAACTTAGGATTTACAACTAAAGCCTGACCTCCCCAACCTCCTTTTATCATGAATCCATCTTTATCAATGTAATCCCATTGATACGCATTATGCGACCCATCACTCCTAACTAAATTGTCATTTGGCTCATTCAGAAGAAGGTTCAGCGTTTTATCTGAAACGATTTTTTCATCAGATACTACTGAGTATGACGGGGTAAATAGAAGACCAAACCGAGCCATGTCTCTCATATTAGAAAGAAAACCACCATGGGTCAAAGGTATTCCGTACCGATACGCAAGAAAGGAAGCATCTGATTCCGCGCCTATCTTCCTCCAAATCTCTCTTGAAAAAATATCATGAAATGGCTCGTTGGTAATTTTCTCGACTAGCCAAGCTAAAACAAAGGTATTCACCCCTGAGTAGGAAAATTCCTTACCTTGATCACTGTGGCGAGACACTTCCAGGTTCGCAAGGAAGTCATAGGGATTGTCAGGCGCGTCTTCCTCTCTAAATCCATCACCAATAGCCATCGAATACTGATAGTAGCAAGATTGTCTATCTTGGTACTCATCCTGGCAATCCAAACCCGTCGACATGTCCAGAATATTCCTCACCTTAACACCAGCGAAATCAGACTCGGCGAGTTCTGGAAGGTAGAAGTCGATCTCTTTTTCAACATCAATTAATCCTCTCTCCTCCAACAACCTAACCAACAATGCCGGCATGACTTTAGCGACAGACCAATAAATTGGTTTCTCAAAAGCTTTCATTCGTGGATACGACTCAAAAACGATAACGCCTTGGTGCAGAACCAGCATGCCTAAGGTCGTCGTCAAATCGCTTTCCAAAAAATTGGCAAAAGACATGTCACCGTCTTCTGTGCTAATAACAAATTGGTTTATTTCGGGATTGGGAACAAGCTCTAAATTCTTGACTGGACCAGCACGATACACATTAACGGTTGGAAACAACTGATGCACATTTTTATGCATCCAGGCCATCTGGTGGCCTGTTACCGTCCACCAAATATCCTCTTTGGGTACTAAACTATGTCGATATCGCAGCTCATCAAAGTAATTCAAGTTTTGTGGAGCTGCATTTTCTGCCGCGTGCGCAGAAATTGAGACTGTAAATATTATTAAAAATAATAGTGCGATAGCCCAGTTGTTTTCGGTCTTACTCATAGCCATAATTGCTCGGAAATTTAACTAGAGCATATCCACTAATTGGACACCAAACAAACAATTTTCTCTCGCAAAGTACAAAAGTATAAGTTATAACCAACCGAACTGAACGGTCTCATTAAGGAGTTACATATGTCGTTGGATCCACAAGCAGCTGCTCTTCTGAAAAGTATGGAAGAATCCGATGCGCCACCCTTTCATGAATGCACTCCTGAAGAAGCCAGAATCATGTATGACAAAGGAAGTGAGTTAGTTCGCGGGGAACCACCTGAGCCACACTCCCTAGAAAGTATTAAGATTCCTGGTCAAGCTGGGCCTATCGATGCCTGGGTATACAAACCCAGCGAAGACAAAGGTTTACCAATCTTAGTCTTCTTTCACGGCGGAGGGTTTGTTTTTGGCTCCCTTAAAAGCCATGATACCGTTTGTCGGTCCCTCTGCATGGAGGCGGGCTGCATAGTTGTGGCTATCGATTATCGACTTGCCCCAGAGAATAAGTATCCTGCTGCCTTGGATGACGCATGGGATGCGACTCAATGGATAGCCTCTCATGCTGATGCCTTGGGAGGAGACCCAAACCGCTTGGCCGTTGGTGGCGACAGTGCCGGTGGATGTCTGACTGCTGCCGTTACGCTGCTGGCAAAAGAGTCAGGTCTACCCAAAATCTGCAAGCAACTGCTCATATATCCATGCACAGACATAACACGCAGTTATGAGTCCCATAAAACTTTTGCCGAGGGTTATCGTCTAACAAGCGACCTACTCGATTGGTTTTATGGTCACTACTTTTCTGAACAAGATAATATACGTCATTGGAAAGCCTCCCCCCTGTTTTCAGGCGACTTAGCGAACCTTCCATCAGCATTCATAATTAGTGCGGGTTATGATCCTCTGCAGGATGAAGCTAAAGCTTACTCCAAGAAACTTACCGAAGCAGGCGTCAAAACAAAACTGACCCACTACGACGGAATGCTTCACGGCTTCATTACAATGCCTGGGGTATTGGACAAAGCAAGCGAGGCGCTTACTGAGTGTGCAAGCGAGCTGAAACATTCTTTCGAGAGTTAAACAAACTCAACCTCGACAAGCGTGGAGGCGATGAGATGGTTATTCAGAGCTAAACTCAAAACGAAAAATTTTCAGTGCTCTCTCCGGGAATCTGTCTAAAAATTCCGGAGCGGCCGCCATTAACTCAACAAATTTAGCCTTGGGGACATGCCTCTCAAACTTGTCCAATAGAAATTGTTCATCAAGAAACGGGCTGTTAAGTGCTGCGATTATCGTCGCTTCATCAGAGCATAGGGAACGCATTTTCTTTAAAACCGTCCCATAATCACGCTCTGCACTAAAGCTATTCCTCTGATAAGTAGGGGGATCTATGATCACTAAATCATATCTACCCTCTTGCTTTATTCGACCCCAAGAAGTGAACACATTAAATGGTAAGGATGTAATCGTGTCTTTGTCTTGTCCATTTAAGTCATGATTCCTTTCGCCCCATCTCATACTTGTTTTTGACAGGTCAACGTTAACAACTGATCGAGCACCACCAGCAAGTGCAGCAACAGATAGTGAGCATGTGTAAGAGAATAAGTTAAGTACCTTTTTATTCTTGCTATTTTCTCTCAACCATACTCGTAGTGGCTGCATATCCAAAAAAAGGCCGGTATTTTGCCGTTTTCCTAAAAGGATCTCGAATTTAAGCCCATTCTCTTCCACAAAAACTCGCGTCTTGCGCTCTCCATATAATATCTCAGCCGCCGAGTTCCTTTCATACCGCTTTTGCAGCATAACAGTCTTGATTTGACTGAGTTTATCCACTCCCCTCAGCCAGGAGAGCACTTCAACGCGATTTTCAATTGGATCATAGGCAGAAACAAAAACGACTGGAGGGTACCAATCCATGCAAACATGAGAGTATTCTGGAAAAAGCTGCCCACGCCCGTGAAAAATTCTTTTCGGCTCCAGCCGAATCTTGCTAAAAAACTTTTCTATTGCGCTATGTAGAGGATCTTCCATGATTCATATTAAACCATAGGAATTGAGCATTTCCTTGATAGAATAGAATGTATCTTTCTCCAATAGAAAGACCTTGGAATAAGTTAGGCTGAGTAAAGAGAATTTACAGGTGCAATTAAATTTTGATTTCATTATTGTCGGCGCAGGAACAGCAGGCTGTGTGCTTGCGAACCGACTTTCTGCAAACCCAGACCACCAGGTTTTGTTGGTGGAAGCTGGCAAAAAAGACGACTATTTTTGGATCGACATTCCTGTCGGTTACCTCTATACGATTGGAAACCCTAAGACTGATTGGTGCTATAAGACTGACCCAGATCCGGGACTAAACGGAAGATCTATCGGGTATGCTCGTGGCAAAGTTTTAGGGGGCTGTTCCTCTATTAACGCAATGATCTACATGCGCGGCCAAAAAGTCGATTACGATTATTGGGAGTCCCTTGGCAATCAAGGCTGGGGCTGGGAGGATGTTCTGCCAATCTTTAAGATGTCAGAGGACTATCAACATGGACAGGACGAGTTCCACGGTACAGGAGGTGAACTACGAGTCGAAGAAAGGCGCGTTAATTGGGAAATACTGGACGCATGGCGAGATGCCGCAGCGGAAATTGGCATTCCAAAAATAGAGGAATTTAATCGTGGCGATAATTTCGGTAACGCCTACTTCCAAATGAATCAACGACGAGGAGTTCGCTGGAACGCAACTAAGGCCTACTTGCAGCCGGTGCAAAACCGACCAAATCTCACTGTGATCTCAGATGTATTAGTCGACCGAATAGAATTCGATGACTTAACAGAGACGCCCACAGCCACTGGCATTAGGGTTCAACATGCGGATGGCAGCAATCAACAATTCAAAGCAGTTAATGAGGTAATCCTCTCTGCGGGATCCATTGGCTCACCGCAATTGTTGCAATTATCGGGCATCGGAGACTCAGCATTTTTGAGTAAGAGAAATATTGCTTCCAGAGTTGACCTACCTGGAGTTGGAGGCAATCTTCAAGATCATTTGCAGGTTCGTAGTGTGTATAAAGTGGAAAACACGGTTACCCTGAACCAAAAAGCAAACTCTTTGTTTGGTAAAGCTCTCATGGGTCTTGAGTACCTCTTTTTTAAGACAGGTCCATTAACTATGCCACCCTCTCAGCTCGGTGCTTTTGCAAAGAGCGATGCTAACCAGTCATCAGCCAATATCGAGTGGCATGTGCAGCCCCTGTCGTTGGAGAAATTTGGAGACCCATTACATAAATTTAATGCAATCACCCCGTCCGTCTGCAATCTTCGTCCCACCAGCAGAGGCCAAGTAAACATCAAATCTGACGATCCAAGAGATCACCCATCCATTCAACTAAACTATCTGTCCACTCCAGAGGATGAGCAAGTGGCGGTCCAAGGGCTTAGATGGACGAGAAAGATCATGCAATCCAAGGCATTAAAAAGATTTAAACCCATCGAGTGGAAACCCGGAGAGGCAGTCCAATCTGATACACAATTATTAGAAGCTGCCCGCGAGCTTGGGACCACAATTTTTCATCCTGTTGGGACTTGTAAGATGGGTTCCGATGCTTCTGCCGTGGTAAACGAACGTCTGCAAGTTCATGGCGTGGCCAACCTGAGGGTTGTTGATGCTTCAATTATGCCCAGAATTACCTCTGGCAACACCAATGCTCCCACTGTCATGATTGCTGAAAAAGGCTCAAAATTCATCCTTGAGAGATTTGCTTTATAAATCATCCCTAATTCGTCGCAATGCCAGGTTTTTTGCGACTTAACGTCGCAAAAAACACATAAAATCGATGAATTATTTGCATTGTAGCTCCTTAGTTGGCAACCTAGCGCCTTCGAATAGATTTAGTTGGGGCGAAATAATGAAAAAACTTATGACTGTTGTTCTATCCATCTGCCTGCAGGGCGGATTCTCCTTTAGCGCGATAAGTGCAGAATTGGAGCAAATAGGAACCTTTGATTTTCCTACCTCGGCATCAGGCGAGGCGCAGAAACATTTCACGTTAGGAGTAGGATACTTACACAGTTTTGGCTGGAAGCAAGCTCGAACCGAATTTCGCAAAGCGCAGGAAATTGATCCTGACTTTGCGCTCGCGTATTGGGGAGAATCTTTAACGTATAATCATCCATTAATCCCAGTACTGCAGGATCCGGACTCTCCAAAGGAAACGCTGAACCGCCTCGGCTCGACCTCTGAAGAACGACACTCTAAAGCGCCGACTAGCAAAGAGAAAGGCTTCCTCCGAGCAGCAGAGGCTTTTGCCTTCACAGACGGCTCTCTGGGAGACAAGAGATTAGCGTGGATGTACGCAATGTTGGACCTTTACGAAAATTTTCCAGAAGATAGAGAGGTCGCGGCATTCACGGCAGTGGCAATGCTAAGCGGCGCAACAGTTTCTAATGACAATCGAGTCCTGAATAATTTCCTCACCGAATCTGGAACGGAAATCAGTATGAAAGCTGGTGCCATGGCCATGGATCTGTTTCGGGAAAACCCAAACCATCCAGGAGCTGCACACTATATAATCCACTCCTTTGACCATCCAACCTACGCGCCTTTGGCACTCTCAGCTGCTGAAAAGTATGCCAGTATAGCGCCAGCTGTATCGCATGCTCGTCATATGCCTACCCACATTTTCATTCAGCACGGAATGTGGGACAAAGTTGCGGAGTGGAATGATTCAGCTTTCCTAGCTGGTTGGGACCTCTGGGAGCCGGGTGACGCTGCCGGAGATCAGAACCACTCATCCGACTGGGGTCAGTACGGCGACCTTCAGCGCGGCAACTTTGATCGGTCTGAACTTTGGATAGAAAGGGCCGGTAATGTCCTAGAAAATAACCCTGGTGATGGGAGATCAACTGGCACTCTAAAAACCATGAAGGCCCGCCACATAATTGAGACCGAGGACTGGGAAACATATGAGTTAAATGAATCGCTCAACTCCGATGAGTTATTAGCGCTAGGACTAAGTGCAGCAAATTTAGGAGAGCTCGATCTGGCCCAATCTGTTGCGGACAGGCTTTCAACGCTTGCCTCTAACAGTCCAAATAATACGACTCTTAATTTAATCAGTATGGAAATTAATGCATTAACTATGTTCAAGAAGGGTCAAGAAGATGAAGCTATCGATATGCTCATGAATGCGATCTCCATCGCTGAAGACCAATCTCCGCCAAGGGGCGCAGCTAGCCCATTAAAGCCGGTTCATGAACTGGCTGGAGATCTCTTATTAGAAATGGGGAACCATTCAAAGGCAGCGGAGCTTTATGAGACGTCTCTTGGAAGAATGGCAAATCGTCCGCGTGCACTTTTGGGTGCAGCGAGAAGTTATGCTGGCATGAACGACGATTATAATGCTAGACAAAATTTTCAAGCTTTTTATTCCCTATGGAAAGACGCTGATATAACCGCTGTCAGCGAGGCAGAAAATTATCTGGGTCTTTAATTAGAGGAGGAGCGCCATGTCGGAAGAAGAACTTGATAAAGTTGCGGGTAATGGACTTATCAGCCGAAGGCACCTACTTCGCTTCGGAGCCTCAAGTGCAGGTTTGGCAATCTCTGCGGGCGCACTCGGAGCCGACCAAGGATTAAGTTTCCAAATACCGACCTGGTCCCGTCAGCCCGGACCGGGTGCGAGTGCTTATGGCGCTCGTTCACCCTTCGCCGACAATATTGAAAGATTGGCCGCTCAACCAAATCCAACATACCCAGGTGGCGGCTCGTCACGCTCGCCCTTGCAACACTTACAAGGCACAATTACACCCAATAGCCTTCATTTTGAAAGACATCACGCAGGCGTTCCGAATATCGATCCTGCACAGCACATCCTAGTAATCAATGGGCTCGTCAGACAGCCTCTCGCTTTTCGTTATGAGGACTTATTAAAGTACCAAATGGTAAGCCGAATTCACTTCTTGGAATGTTCTGGTAATAGCGGAGCACTTCTACGGGGAGAAATTGGTGGCTCAGCTCAGAGTCTACATGGCCTGGTTTCATGTGCAGAGTGGACCGGCATTCCCTTATCAACCCTCCTCGACGAAGCAGGGGTTCTTCCAGAAGCAGCTTGGGTAGCAGCCGTCGGCGCAGACGCCGCGAGCATGGGTCGATCGATACCTCTCACAAAGGCACTTGATGATGTGATGGTGGCGCTTTATCAGAATGGAGAAGCGGTAAGACCCGGCCAGGGCTATCCAATGCGCCTGTTCTGTCCCGGATGGGAGGGTAATGTGAGCGTTAAGTGGTTGACTCAGTTAAAGGTAACTAATGAACCCGCTCAGTTCAGGGATGAGACCAGCAAATATACTGATACCATGCCCGACAGATCGAGCTATCAGTTCACGTTCCCCATGGGCACAAAGTCACTCATAACATCACCATCTGGACAAATGACTCTTAACCAACCGGGAATCTATCAAGTTACCGGGATCGCATGGAGCGGCGGTGGGAGTATACGTCAGGTCGAAGTAAGTGCAGACGGCGGACAGACTTGGGCGGAAGCGGCGATACAAGGTCACCAGCTAGATAGGGCTTTAACCCGATTTACCATCCCCTGGGAGTGGAATGGAGGGGAAGCCATATTGCAAAGCCGTGCAACGGATAGCAGGGGTAATATTCAGCCTACGCGCAGCGAAGTAATAGCTAGCAGAGGCACGCTTAGTTTCTACCATAACCCATGCATCCAAAGTTGGCAGGTAGATCAGGCAGGCGAGGTTAAAAACGTCTATGTTTAAGAATTTTGTTTGCTCTACTCTCTTACTTATTTTTACCTGCGTCCATTCTCTAACTAATTCGCAAGAGTCAGTCAGGTTAGGAATACCTGTAACTCAAGCGGATCTTTCAGAATTTGATTTAATCGCCCCGCCGGATGGCTCAGGATTTCCTCCTGGGACCGGGACAGCTCGAGACGGAAAGCAAATCTATGATATCAACTGCGCTGTCTGTCACGGAACGAGTGGAGAGGGTACTT
>Ga0208624_1000719_pt1 | contig 16475 bp, 12 predicted proteins | sample Knorr_S23_td_DCM_FD_185607 | JGI IMG/M metagenome (GOLD analysis project Ga0208624, IMG submission 185607) | Marine microbial communities from Southern Atlantic Ocean transect - Knorr_S23_td_DCM_ad_71m_LV_A (SPAdes) (version 2) | ecosystem: Environmental > Aquatic > Marine > Oceanic | place...
GGCCTCCACTTCGTCGGCCATTTGGTTGAACAGCCCCTCGATGGTGCTGTAGCCATTTTGGCCGGTGGTGTTTTCGACGAGCTCATGCAGGAATTCCCATTCCGCACGGGCGTCGCCGGGCGCTTCGAGCGCTTTCATAAATTTCTGCACACGCCCCTTCACGTTGGTGAACGTGCCGCGCTTCTCGGCATGCGCGCAGCCGGGCAACAGGTAATGCGCCTTGGCGGTGGTGGCGTTGGGCAGGATGTCGCTCACCACGAGCAGATCCAGCTTGTCCAGCAACGCCTCGCTGAGGCCGGATTGGGTGACGTCTTCGCCAAAGACAATCAACGTCTTGATCGTGCCGTTCTCAATGCCCGCGGCAATATCCGCAAGGCGGCTGCCGGGTGTTTCGTCGGCGATACCGATCAGGCGTGCGCCGGTGGTGTTCGGGTTTTTATCCGCGTTCACCAGCAGACGATCTGCCTCGCCGGTGCGGGCAATGGTGTCGGTGGGCGCCTCGAGTTTGGCGGCCAGTTTCTTGAGCAGGAACAGCTCTTCGTTGGTCTGGCGCGCGCTGGCGATGATGGCCGCCGAACCGGGACCGGCTTCCTCAAGCTTGCCGCTGATCTCCGTGATGGCGGTGGCCCAGCCGCTGGCGCCCTGTACTTCGGCGAGACGATCCTCGCGTCCAATCCATTTATAATCGAGCCGGCCCGCATCGCACATCCACGGCCCGTTCACCGCGTCGTTTTCGCGCGGCTCATAGCGGTACATGGTGTTTTCGCGCGAACCGATCACCGTATTACAGCCGGTGCCGCAGCCGGTGCAGAGGCTGTTGGTTTCCTTGAGGAACCATACGCGCATCTGGAACCGGAAATCCTTGGAGGTTAACGCGCCCACCGGGCAGATGTCCGCGGTGTTGAGCGTGTAATTGTTGTCGAAGGGCGTGTCGAGGAATGTCGAGATGGTGTTGTAGCTGCCGCGATTTACAATGCCGAGCGCGTCGTCTTCAGCAATGTCTTTGCTGAACCGGATGCAGCGGGTGCACAGCACGCACCGTTCGGCATCGAGCATAATACGCGGGCCGAGATCCACGGCCTTGGGCTTGTGCACCTTGTACTCGGCAAACTGGCTTTCGGCCTGGCCGTGTTCCACGCTGTACTCTTGCAGTTTGCATTCGCCGGCCTGATCGCAAATGGTGCAGTCGAGCGGGTGATTGATGAGCAGGCTTTCCAGCACAGCCTCGCGCATCTCTTTTGTCTCCGGGCTGCTGGCGTAAATTTCCATACCCGGAATCAAATTGGTGGCGCAGCCGATCACACCCTTGGGCGTGGAGCGTTCGTAGGGCAACACCATCGGATCAATCTTCAGGGTGCCATCCTCGTTCATCGGCGATTTGCCGTCCGGACCGGGCCGACCGGGCATGCCCACGTGCACGAGGCACATGCGGCAGTTGCCGGCCACTGGAAGCTTTGGGTGATAACAGTAATGGGGGATCTCGATCCCGGCATGCTCACACGCTTGCAACACCGTGGTTGGCACGAGATTGCCCTGCCAATCGGCTGTGAGCTTGGGCACATCGATCTCTCGCCCATCTACCTTTACAGTGGTGGTTTCGATCGCGGGTGGCTCGTCCGTTTTGGTTTTCTCAGACATGGTCAGGCAGATACTTTCTCCTCAAACTTGTCCTTAAATTTATCCACAAAACTCAGAACCGGCCAGGCGCAGGCTTCGCCGAAGGCGCAAATGGTGCGACCCTGGATGTTGTGCGCGATATGCTTGAGATACTCCGGATCCTCCGCGCGCCCTTCGCCGTGAGTGAGCCGATGTAGCGCCTTGTTCATCCAGAGAGAACCTTCCCGGCACGGGGTGCATTGGCCGCAGCTTTCGTGCGCGTAAAATTCGGCCAGATTGGCGAGGCACTCGACGATGTCGCGGCTGTCATCAATGACAATGATCGCACCGGAGCCGGACATGGTCCCGATCTTCATCAGCGTATCGAAATCGTACGGCACATCCAGCAGATCCATCTCCTCTTCGCCCACCTTAAACGTCTCGCCGGCTCGCAACACCCTGGATGAGGAGCCGCCGGGGATGATGGCCTGCAGTTGGTTGCCGTTGCGTAAGCCGCCGCCAAAGTTGGGATCATTGATCAACTCACCGAGCGTAACTTTGCCGGTTTCGATCTCAAAATAGCCGGGCTGTTTTACGTCGCCGCTGAGGCTCACAAGGCGGGTGCCGGTGTTGTTTGGCGTGCCGAGTTTGGCAAAGGCCTCGGCGCCCATCTCCACTATGTGTTTCACATTGCAGAGTGTCTCCACGTTATTGACGATCGTCGGGCACATGTAGAGACCGAGGGCGGCGGGAAAGTAGGGCGGCTTGATGCGCGGATAGGCGCGCTTGCCTTCGAGGCTCTCAATCAGGCCGGTTTCCTCACCGCAAATATAGGCGCCGGCGCCGCGGTGTATGTGAATCTCCAGATCGTGTCCGCTGCCTAGGATGTCCTTGCCGAGGTACCCCTTGGCCCGCGCCTCGGCGAGGGCGGTGTTAAGGATTTTCGCGCCTTCCGTGAATTCGCCGCGGATGTAAATGTAGGCGAGGTTCACGTGGTTCGCCCAGCAGGCAATGATCATGCCTTCGATGAGCTGGTGCGGATCCTTGTAAATGATTTGCTTGTCCTTGAACGTGCCCGGCTCGGATTCGTCAGCGTTGCAAATGAGATAGACCGGCTTGGGATTCGGATGACGGACAAAGCTCCATTTGAGCCCGCAGGAAAAGCCCGCGCCGCCACGGCCGCGCAGGCCGGAATCCAGCACGCTTTTGCGCAGTTGCGCTTGGGCGGTGAGCTCATTGCCATCGGCTCCGGTCGAGGCCTTCATGTCCAGCGCCTGACGCAAGGCTTGATAGCCACCGTGGCGCTCGTAGCACTCGAGATCCTTCGAGTAATCCGGCGCATCGGCGTACTTCAGCAGTAGTTTGTGTTCCTGCGGCATCTGCTTGACTGATCTTAAAAAATCGCTAGTTTCGCGCGCTCACCGGATTGCCCGATGGTGTAACGGTAGCACGACAGATTCTGGTTCTGTTTGTTGGGGTTCGAATCCCTATCGGGCAACCATTTCATTATTCGCACCCTCCCAAAATCTCGACGGTCTTGGCGTCGTCAACGGCCTCGTAAAAGTCGTCATTGCACATCATCACCGGCCCGGTGCCGCAGCTGGCCAAGCATTCGGCAAACTCAATGCTGAATTTTTTATCTTCAGTCGTCTGCAGCCCGTGCTTTTTCGGATCGAGTTTCAGCTTATTGCACAGGCTTTTGTGCAGGTCCATGCCGCCGGCCAGCGCGCAGCTGAGCGTGCGGCACACCTTCAACACATACTTGCCCGGCTGCTCCTCGCGCAACATCGGATAAAAGGTGACCAGCTCGTAAAGGTTCAGCGGTTGGATACCGATTTCGCCCGCGGCCCATTGCATCGCTTCCTTACTGATGTAGCCGGCCTCGGACTGGATGGCGTGCAGCACCATCAACGACGCGCTGCGCTGCTCGCCTTCCGGATAATGTGTGAGCAGCTCGGCCACTTCCTGTTTAAGATTTTCGGACGGGGTAAAGCTCATCGGTCACATTCTCCCATCACGAAATCCAGCGAACCGAGGATGGCCACCACGTCGGCCATCATGTGGCCGGGCAGCATGTGCGACAGGATGCTCAGGTTCACAAAAGATGGGGCGCGGATCTTCAGCCGGTGCGGGGTTCCGCCTCCAAGACTGTTGATATAAAAGCCAAGCTCGCCCTTGGGATTTTCGGCGCCGAAATAAACCTCACCGGTCGGCGCATCCTGTCCCTGCGTGACGATCATGAATTGGTGTATTAATTCCTCCATACTCGTCATCACTTTTTCCTTGGGCGGCAGGACGATCTTGCCGTCGTCCACATTGATCGGGCCTTTTGGGATGTCTTTGATGCATTGCCGCAGGATTTTCACGCTCTCGCGCATCTCGAGGATGCGGATGGCGTAGCGGTCATAGCAATCGCCTTTGGTGCCGATGGGCACATCAAAGTCGAACCGATCGTAAATCAAGTAGGGATGTGCCTTGCGCACATCATGCTCCACCCCGCTGCCACGGAGGTTAGGGCCGGACAAGCCGAAATCAATCGCCTCTTCCCGGCTGATCACGCCGACATCCTGCGTGCGTTCGAGGAAGATGGGGTTGCGCGTGAGCAGTCGCTCGGTCTCTTCAAAATTCACCTCCACCTCATCGAGGAATTTGCTCAGCTCATCGAGCCATCCCTCGGGCAGATCACGCGCTAGGCCGCCCACACGTGTGTAGCTGGTGGTAAACCGTGCGCCTGTTAGCGCCTCAATGAGATAATAAATCTTCTCCCGTTCCGTGAACGTGTGCAGGAACACCGTGAACGCGCCGGTATCCATCGCGAACGCGCCAAGCCCCAGCAGATGCGCCGACACTCGCGCCAGTTCGCAGCAGATCGTGCGGATATATTGGCAACGCTCGGGAATTTTTTCTTCTACACCGAGCAGTTTCTCGACCGCCAACACGTAGTGCACGTTGTTGGCCAGAGGCGCGAGGTAATCCAGTCGATCCGTGTACGGGATGAACTGGTTGTAGGTCATGCTCTCGGCGATCTTTTCATCGCCGCGATGCAAATAGCCCACGTCCGGTTCGGCCTTGGTGATGATTTCCCCGTCCATCTCCAGCCGTAATCGCAAGACTCCGTGAGTGGCGGGGTGGGAGGGGCCCATGTTCAGCACCATCTTTTCGCCCTGCACATCAGACAACTCATCCGCCGCACTGGCCGCGCTGGAGGCCGTGTCGCGAAATTCAATGTCCTTTTTGGTGCTGGCGGTGGTCATGACCCGTTAGCTCTGCCAATCCTCCGGATTGCGTCGGCGCGGTTCGCGGCGGGTGGAATCTTCGCTGCTGGGCAGGGTTACAAACGGACCGCCCTCAAGCGGCGCTACATCCGTACTGGCCACGTCTGGGATCTCGGTGGGTTTGCCTTCGAGCGGAAAATCTTTGCGTAACGGATAGTACGGATAACCCTCCCACATGAGGATGCGCTTGAGGTTTGGGTGTCCGGCGAACTTCACGCCCATCATGTCGTACGCCTCACGCTCATGCCAATCGGCCGTGCGCCACACGCTGGTGACGGTGGGGACTTCGCCGTGCTCCTCGGTGACGGTGGTTTTCAGCCGCAGATTTTGCTGATGCGAAATGCCGCTCAGTTCGTACACCACCGAGAAGCGCGGATCCTCGCCGTAATGATCGAGCGTGGAAATATCGATCAGATAATCGAAGTGGAGTTCGTCCTTCGCGAAGGCGCACACCTCGGCGATCTTTTCGGCATCCGTCACGTTTACCGTGATCTCGCCGCGAAATTCCGTTGGTTCAGAGATGAGATCTCCAAACTTGTCTTTCAGCTGCTGGGCAAATTCCGCGGCGGTCATCATGAGGCGCAACCTGCCTTTTCGGATTCCGGCGTGGGATCGAAATGATTCTTCATCCACGGCTCCTTTGAAACCTTGCCCTGCAACTTCATCAAGCCCTCAAGAATCGCCTCAGGCCGGGGAGGGCAACCGGCAATGTACACATCCACCGGTACAATTTGATCCACACCCTGCAACACCGCGTAGCTGCGGTACATGCCGCCGCTGCTGGCGCACGCACCCATGGCGATCACCCATTTCGGCTCCGCCATTTGATCGTAAATCCGCTTCACCGCCGTGGCCATTTTGTAGGTCACCGTGCCGGCCACGATCATCACGTCCGATTGCCGGGGGGAAAACCGCATGACCTCCGAGCCAAACCGGGAAATATCGAACCGGCTGCAGCCCGAAGCCATCAGCTCAATCCCGCAACACGCCAGCCCCATGGGCATCGGCCAGAGGGAATTTTTGCGAAACCAGTTGATCGCCGCATCCACGGTCGTGTGCACTACTTCCCCCTCAATCTTTGAATTATAGCCTATTTCAGTCGTTTTTGTCATAAACCGGCCTCTCAAAGCACCTTGAAAATCTCTCATTGAACCCTCCATCGTACAAGGGAATTTGTGATTTTTTTCACAAAGTCTTATTCCCAACAGACCGAAGCGTTTCGTTCCGAAAAAACAATGTGAACAAGCCCAGAAACTTTTTTTACTTTTTTGACTATCATCCCTTGACGGAAAGGCGATTCGACACCATATTCCCCGACCTTTTCGTGCTAAAAGGGTGAATTATGGCTAAAACCAGCGCTAAAAAGACCGTTTCAAAGAAGAAAGCCCCGGCCAAAAAGGCCGCTAAGAAGAAAGCAGCCCCTAAAAAAGCCGCCTCAAAAAAGGCTTCCAGCGCTAAAACCGCTAAAAAAACGGGAAAAAATGCCATAAAAAATGCCATAAAAAAGGCTGCACCGAAAAAGGCTGCACCGAAAAAGGCTGCACCGAAAAAGGCCGCACCGAAAAAGGCCGCAGCTAAGAAGGCGACCCCGAAAAAGGCTACAGCCAAAAAGGTCGCGCCGAAGAAGGCCGCCGCTAAGAAAGCGGCTCCGAAAAAAGCCGCTAAAAAGAAGGCCGCTAAGAAAAAGAATCTGACCGCGGCGCAAATCACGCGCAACAAGGCCAAGCTCGCCAAAAAGGAAATCACCATTGAAGAGGTGAAGACCGAGTCAGGCTTCGTGCTCACCAGTAAAATTAAGGAACTCGTGCTGCTAGCCCAAGAACAGGGCTACCTCACGCACGACGATGTTTCCGAGCATTTGCCGAAAGACAAGGTGACCCCGGCCGATATCGAGATGGTCGAGTCCCAGTTCGAGCAATTGGAAATCTCCGTGGTCGATCAGGCCGAGGTCGACAATGTCTCCCCCATTCGCCGTGGCGAGGATGACAAGGCCAAGGAAGAGAAGACCAAGCTCGATATTCTGGATGACCCCGTTCGCATGTACCTTAAGCAAATGGGCCAAGTGCCCCTGCTCACACGCGAACAGGAGGTGGAGATTTCCAAGCGCATTGAGGATGCCGAGAACGAGGTGAAGCGTATCATTTACAGCTTCGGCTTCACCGGCAAGGAACACATCGCACTGGCGGAGAAGCTCATCTCCGAGCCGCCCAAGGAACGATTTGATCGTGTGATCGTGGACAAGAAAATCGACAGCCGCGAACAACACCTCAAGGTGCTGCGCCGTCTTGTAAAGGACGTGCGCGCGGTGGACCATAAGGTCGACGAAAAATACATGTCGCGCCTCAAGGCCAAGAATCAGGCCGCCCGCACGCGCGCCGAGAAGGCCTTCAATCAAAACGACACCAAGCTGCAGAAGTCGTTTCCGAAATTTTTCTACAAGCAAAAGGTCATCGAGGAAATGTCCGTCGTGGCCGAGAACGTGAACGAGAAAATCGTCGCCAGCATCGAGGCTGTGGAAGCCGCCAGCAAAGGCCGCAAGACCGCCGCCAACAAGCAGATCATCGAGGGCGAAACCCGCAAGATGCAGGCGCTGGAGATTTTCACGCGCATGACCTCCGAGGATTACGTGGAGGCCTTCAAGCAACTCCAGCACTTCGGCAAAAAAGCGCATCAAGCCAAGACCGAGATGGTGGAGGCCAACCTGCGCCTCGTGATTTCCATCGCCAAGAAATACACCAACCGCGGCCTGTCCTTCCTCGACCTCATTCAGGAGGGCAACATGGGCCTGATGAAGGCGGTCGAAAAATTCGAGTACCGCCGCGGCTACAAGTTCTCCACCTATGCGACCTGGTGGATTCGCCAGGCCATCACGCGTTCCATCGCCGATCAGGCCCGCACCATCCGCATCCCGGTACACATGATCGAGACGATCAATAAACTCATGCGCGTGCAGAAACAGCTCGTGCAGGATTTCGGCCGCGAAGCCACGCCGGAGGAAATCGCCGACGAGATGCAGTTGCCCGTCGAGCGCGTGCGCGCCATCATGAAGATGGCCCAGCAACCCATCAGTTTGCAAAGCCCCGTAGGTGACAGCGACGACACCAACTTCGGTGATTTCATCGAGGATAAATCCGCTGAAAACCCCAGCGACATGACCAGCTACTCGCTGCTCAAGGACAAGCTGGGCGATGTGCTCACCTCACTCACCGAGCGCGAACGCAAGGTGCTCGAACTGCGCTTCGGTCTCACCGACGGCTACAGCCGCACACTCGAGGAAGTAGGCAAACAGTTTAAGGTGACCCGCGAGCGCATCCGGCAAATTGAAGCCAAGGCTCTCCGCAAAATGCGTCACCCCACGCGCCTGCGCCAACTGCAGGGCTTCCTTGACGGCGAAGGCATCGACAGCTTCGGTATTGGCGAATTGGCCTAGACCATCACACAATCAAAAACAAAAACCCCGCCGATCGGCGGGGTTTTTTGTTATGGCAAACAGCACAAACGGCTCCGGCATTACTCTTCGGCAAATGCCTCCATACCCGCGCAGCTGCATACCAGATTGCGGTCGCCCCACACGTTGTCGATGCGGCCGACCGCCGGCCAGAATTTGTAATCCCGCAGCCACGGTGCCGGAAAGGCCGCGCGTTCACGATCGTAATCGTGCGGCCAAGCATTGCCGCCCACCATGTCCGTGGTGTGCGGCGCATTCTTGAGCAGATTATCTTCCCCATCCACTGCGCCACTTTCCACCGATTCAATCTCCGCGCGGATGGCGATCATCGCCTCGCAGAACCGGTCCAACTCCTCCTTCGATTCGCTCTCAGTCGGCTCCACCATCATTGTGCCTGCCACGGGCCAGGAGATCGTTGGCGCATGGAATCCAAAGTCCATTAGGCGCTTAGCCACGTCTTCCACCGTCACCTTCTTGAAATGTCGCAGATCCAAAATGCACTCGTGCGCCACACGTCCGTTGGCACCCTTGTACAACACCGGGAAATGCAGATCCAACCGCGTAGCAATGTAGTTGGCATTCAAGATCGCGTGCTCGGTCGCGGCCTTCAAACCGTCGGCGCCCATCATCGCGATGTACATCCAGGAGATCGGCAGAATGCTAGCGCTGCCCCATGGCGCCGCGCTCACCGCACCCACCGCCTCGGCGGAGTTGCCATTGGTCACCGGATGTCCCGGCAGGAAATTTACCAGATGCTCCGCTACGCCAATTGGTCCCATGCCCGGCCCGCCGCCGCCGTGGGGAATGCAGAATGTTTTATGCAGGTTAATGTGGCACACATCCGCGCCCAATTCGCCCGGTTGCGAGATGCCGACCAATGCGTTCAGGTTCGCGCCGTCCAGATACACCTGGCCGCCAGCCGAATGCACCACCTCACAAATCTCGCGAATGCCCTCCTCGAACACGCCGTGCGTGGAAGGGTAGGTGATCATCATGGCCGCGAGATCATTCGCGTGTTCGCCGGCTTTGGCGCGGAGATCGTCCAGATCAATATCGCCTTCCTCGCTGCATTTCACCGGCACCACCTGCATGCCGGCCAACACGGCGCTGGCCGGATTGGTGCCGTGCGCGCTGGTGGGGATCAGGCACACTTGCCGATGCCCTTCGCCGCGGCTCTCGTGATAATGCCGGATCACCAACAGGCCGGCGTACTCGCCTTGCGAACCGGCATTGGGCTGGAGCGATACTCCGGCAAACCCGGTGATCTCTGCCAGCCACGCTTCCAGTTCGGTAAACATCTTCTGGTATCCGCGCGTTTGCTCCAGCGGCACGAAGGGATGCACGCCATTAAATTCCGGCCAGCTCACCGGTTGCATCTCAGCCACCGCGTTGAGCTTCATGGTGCACGAGCCGAGCGGGATCATGCTTTGCGCCAGCGACAGGTCGCGGCTTTCGAGTCTTTTGAGGTAACGCATCAACTCGGTCTCCGAGCGATGCTTGTGGAACACTTCGTGCGTGAGAAACTCGCTGGTGCGCCGGAGCGATTCGGGAATAATCTCCGCTGCGGTCAATTCCTCCAGCGCGAACGGCACATCGCGCCCTTCGTTGAAGACCTGCAGGAGTTCCATCACGTCCGCCTCGCCGGTCGTTTCGTCCAACGCCACGCCGACGGTCTTCTCGTCCAGCACGCGCAGGTTGATCCGGTACGCCTCCGCAATGCGAGCCAAGTCTTCGGCACTCTGATTGGCGTGCTGTACCGCGAGCGTATCGAAATACACCGTGTGCTGTACAGCATGCCCCAGACGTTCCAGACCTGCAGCGAGGAATCGCGCTAAGCTGTGCACGCGACCAGCGATTTTACGCAGGCCATCGGGTCCGTGATAACAGGCGTACATCGCCGCCATGTTTGCCAGCATCGCCTGCGCGGTGCAGATGTTGCTCGTGGCCTTGTCGCGCCGGATGTGTTGCTCACGCGTTTGCAGTGAGAGACGAAAGGCCGGGCGGTCGCGCGTGTCTTTGGACACCCCCACAATGCGTCCGGGCATCTGGCGCTTGTACACATCGCGCGTGGCAAAGAACGCCGCATGCGGGCCGCCGTATCCGAGTGGCACACCAAAGCGTTGGGAATTGCCCACGGCGATGTCCGCGCCCAGTTCGCCCGGGGCTTTCAGCAAGGTAAGCGCCAGCAAGTCGGTGGCCATTACCACCATCGCGCCCGCTTCATGCGCGCGCGCGATCAGTTCCGCGAAATCCGCCGCCGCCCCGTCTGTGGCCGGGTACTGCAGTAAGACGGCGAAGACGGTGTCATCAAATTCTAAATCCGCCATCGGTGCCGTGCGCACTTCAATGCCGAGCGGTTCCGCACGCGTCTCCAGCACGGCGAGGTTTTGCGGATGACAATCCGTCGCCGCCACAAACACATTGCGGCCGCCTTTGCCTTTCACCGCATGACACATGGTCATCGCCTCAGCGCAGGCGGTGGCTTCATCGAGCAACGAGGCATTGGCGATCTCCAGACCGGTCAGGTCACAGACCATGGTTTGGAAATTGAGCAGACTCTCCAGACGCCCCTGAGAGATCTCCGCCTGATACGGCGTGTACTGCGTGTACCAGCCGGGGTTCTCCAGCAGATTGCGTTGGATGACTGGTGGCACAATGCAATCGGCAAAGCCCATGCCGAGGTAGCTGCGGTGCGGTTTGTTTTCACCAATGATCTTTCGCAGCCGACCCAGAGCCGCGTGCTCAGAGAGCGCGGACGGCAGCTCTAATGGCCGCGGTGCACGGATGGCCTCCGGCACCACGGTTCCCATGAAGCTCTCTAGCGTATCATGCCCGATCACCTCCAGCATTGCTCGCGCCTCTTCGGCATCTGGCCCAATGTGCCGGTTGGCAAACTGGTCAGGGTGGGGTGGGGGAGTCTCAGTTTCAGCCACGGTATTTTCGGTGGTTTCCTGCGTCTTTTGGCGCACTAACATCGGTCGAAGCTAGCCAAACGTCAATTTCCCGGACAAGACCGACTTGTCCCAATGACGCGTTTTCTTATTCAGAGGTTGTGAGCACTTGCAAAAAAGGCCGCAACACGAAGCTCGAAGGAGATGTGCCGCCTATGCTTGAATGATGTCCATGGACTCCAATCAAAAACCAAACCCCTCTGGCAAGATCGTGATTGCTGGAGGCACTGGCCTTATAGGTCTGCACACCGCGCGTCTGCTGCTGGCGGCTGGTTGCGAAGTGGTGTTGATCTCGCGCCATAAGCCCAAGGCAACGGGTGAATGGCAACACGTCCAATGGGATGGCCGCACCGTCGACGACTGGGCTGAACATCTCGAGGGGGCCGCAGCAGTAGTCAACCTCGCCGGTCGTACGGTCGACTGCATTAAGACGCCAGATAATTGTGACCAGATTCTGCGTTCGCGAGTGGAGGCGACGCACGTTATTGGCAAGGCATTGTCCACGGTGCAATCGCCGCCTCCCGTATGGGTGCAAATGTCCACTGCCCACATTTACGGCGATCCACCCGAGGACGTTTGCAATGAGGATTCACCCTTTGGCCTAGGCCTCGCGCCGACGGTCGGCAAGGCGTGGGAACAGGCTTATGCGGATTCCGTGCCCGTCGGCATTCGGCAGGTGATCACGCGCACCAGTTTTGTGATCGGCAAAAATGGCGGCGCGTTTCCTGCGCTGAAACGCCTCGCACGCCTTGGCCTTGGTGGTCGCGTGGGGCATGGGCGGCAGGGCATCAGCTGGATTCATGAGGATGACATGAGTCGCTTGATCATCCGCGCCATCACCGATGAAACCATGCGTGGGCCGTACATCGCTACCTCGCCCAATCCTGTTTCCCAAGCCGACTTTATGCGTGCCATGCGCCGCGCTCTTCGCATGCCAATCGGTTTACCCGCCACTGAGTGGATGGTCCGATTCGGTGCCCATTACCTGATGCGCACGGATCCGGAGCTAATATTGTATGGCCGCTATATCGTGTCGAAACGGTTGGAGGAGGAAGGGTTTGAATTCAAATATCAGGAGATCGATGGGGCGCTGGCGGCGCTGTGCGCCAATTGATCGGCTTCAGGGCTTGGCTTGCGTCGCTGGTTAATCCTAGGGTGGCCGGGTTCGATGACTGCCGAATCGAAAACAGAGGAGGGAATCCATTATCCTAAGTTGGGCATTTGTCTGCTGGTGGGAATGATCCTCTGGTGGACACCGGCTCCTAAATTACCCGAAGGATTGGAGCTTCCGGACGGGGCAAACTTTACCGCCGGTTGGCGGGTGTTTGCGGTTTTTGCCGCCACGATCCTAAGCTTTATCCTGCGGCCCATCAATATGGGGCCGGCGGTGTTGTTGGCCCTGATAATTTTGGCCGCCACCAGTACCTTAGGAGAAGACGGTAAGGCATCCTTTCAGGCGGCCATGGCGGGTTATGGCAACACCACGGTTTGGCTGGTGGTGGGAGCATTCCTGATTGCCGGAGCCATGATCCGAAGTGGGCTTGGACATCGGATCGCTCTCAACTGTGTATCCAAGTTTGGTAAAACAACTTTGGGATTAGGATATGCTACGGCGGTCGCTGAGTTCATCTTGGGTCCAGCCATTCCCTCCAACACAGCGCGGGGCGGTGGGGTTATGGCGCCGATTGTCAATTCGTTGGCAAGAGCACTGGGGTCCACGCCGGAGAACCACCCCAAGCGTGCCGGCGAATATCTCATGCTCAATGGCTCGCACTTGAACCTTGTCACGGCCGCAATGTTCCTGACTGGAATGGCCGCCAATGGCTTAGTCGCCGAAGCGGCGAGTAATTCTGGCCAAGACATTGAGTTCGGATGGATGACCTGGGTGAAAGGCAGCATCGTTCCGGGGTTGGTGAGTTTGCTTTTGTTGCCGTGGTTTCTTTCGAAGCTTTTAAAACCGGAACTCCACGACACGAAGGCCGCCCAGGATGAGGCCAATGAACAGCTTGCTAAACGGGGCAAGTGGTCAATGGGCGAAAAAATAATGTTGGGTGTGTTCATCCTGATGCTCGTTCTTTGGGCCACCGGCAAAATGCACGGCATGCATACGGGTGTGGTAGCTTTGATCGGCGTGATGATTCTGGTGTTAACCGGAACTGAAAAATGGGAGGACATCACCGGCAACAAGGAAGCTTGGGATGCAATGGTTTGGCTGGGCGGCATGGTGTGCATGGCCGGCCTGCTCAAGGACCACGGGTTTATCGCATGGTTTGCCGAAACCATGAAAGGGGAGGTCACTGGAATGGGTGCCTTGGCCACGGCACTCACCTTGGCGCTCATTTATTTTTATTCGATGTACGGCTTCTCGATGTTGACCGGCCACATTACAGCCATGGTTGCGGCGTTTTTGGCCTTGGCCGTCACGGCCGGGGCCCCCGCGATGTTGATGGTTGCCTTGCTGGCTTATTTTTCAAACCTCTGCGGTTGCCTAACCAATTATTCTTCCGGGCCGGTTGTGATCTATTCAGGCTTCGGATATGTGCCGATGGGACGATGGTTCAAAATCGGGTTCATCGTTTCCATCTTTCACTTGGCCGTGTGGTTGGGTGTAGGGTTACCTTACTGGAAATTCCTTGGTTGGTGGTAGGTTGCAAGGAGGCAGGAAACATTAATCATCAGTGCCGCTTTGTCTGCACTGAATGACTTACCAAACGATTAGCGTCAAGATGACGGCGATGGGGTAGCGCGAATTTATTTCGCGGTGATGACAGCGTAGTTACGCTTGCCCTTGCGCAGGAGGAGATGTTTACCGAAGAGCAATTGCTCGGTGGTGACGCGGGTTTGCGCGTCGGACTGGCGCTCGTTGTTGAGATTGATACCGCCGCCCTGTAGGTCCTTGCGGACCTGGCCGTTGGATTGGCAGAGGCCACTGGTGACAAACAATTCCAGAATCGGCAGGCCGTCGCCCTCTATTTGGGTGCGCTCGATTTCCACCGTGGGCACTTCGCCGACGATTTCGTTAAATGTGCTTTCGCCAATTCCATCCAACCCGCCGCCAAACAGAATCCGGCTGGCCTGCTGCGCTTCCTGCGTGGCGGCCTCGCCGTGGATGAGATCGGTCATGGCCACGGCCAGCGCCGTGTGCGCCTCACGGCCGCTGGGGTTTTCCGTGTGGCTGGCTTCCAGCTCGGTAATGCGTTCCTGCGGAAGAAACGTGAAGTACTTGAGGTAACGCACCACATCGCGGTCATCGGTGCGAATCCAGAACTGGTAAAACTTGTAGACGCTCGTGCGAGCTGGATCGAGCCACACTGCGCCCGCCTCGGTCTTGCCGAATTTCGTGCCGTCGGCATTGGTGATGAGCGGCAGGGTGAGGCCGTACACGGTGGTGTTGAGCTTGCGTCGACTCAGCTCGATACCGGCGGTGATGTTGCCCCATTGATCGCTACCGCCAATCTGCAGTTCGCAATCGTGCGTTTCTTTGAGGTGATAAAAATCAAATGCCTGTAGCAGCATGTAGGAAAACTCCGTGTAGCTGATGCCCACTTCGCGATCCTGCATGCGGGCGCGTACGCTTTCCTTGGCCACCATGCTGTTGACGGTGAAGTGCTTGCCAACGTCGCGCAGAAAATCGAGATAGGAAACACCTGCCGTCCAGTCGGCGTTATCCAGCAACTGAGCGGGGTTAGCGGTGGTTTCAAAATCCAGCAGCTTGGCCAGTTGCTCCTTCACCGCCGCAATGTTTTGCTGGAGCGTTTCGCGTGTGAGCAAATTGCGCTCGGCCGATTTGCCGCTGGGATCGCCAATGGCCCCGGTGGCACCGCCGGCCAGTGCGATCGGTGTATGACCGTCATTCTGAAAACGCCGTAAGGCAATGAGCGGCACGAGGTTGCCCACATGCAGGCTGTCTGCGGTGGGATCGAACCCGCAATACAACGCTATCGGCCCTTCACCTAGTCGCTTGGTCAGCGCCTCGGTATCGGTGCAGTCGTTGATTAACCCGCGCCAGGCCAGTTCGTGCAGAATGCTCATGCGGGCGGCATTAAGGCGGAGGGATGGGGTGGGGACAAGGAAAACTCTACTCCGCCTTGATCAACTCGCGCAGGTGCTCCATGGAGACGGTGTTTTTGAACACCATTTGCAGGTTGTCCTTCACACCGTTCTTTACGGAGTAATAGGTGCTCTGGGTGTTGTTCACGCTGGCGACAACGGCGCCGTATTCGTTGAAGACTGGTGCGCCGCTAGAGCCTTTGGCGAAATCGGCGGTGATTGCGATCATGCGGCGGGGCCCTTCGCGACGGGCGCTGTCCAGGTATTTGCGGGAAATGATGCCTTCACTGAGTACATAGAAATGGCGGTCCGGATGACTGAACACGCGCACCTTGCCCCCCAGCGGCGCGGCTTGCGCAGAGGTGTCCACCGGCAGAGGGGTGAAGCCTTTGCCTTCGGCGCGCAAAATGGCGAGGTCCGTGGCTTTGTTGGCGGCGAGGATCTCGACAACGGGAGCCACGCGGCCATCGCCGGACATGATCACCAGCGAATCGTTATCCTTGTTATCAATCACGTGATAGCTGGTGCAGAAGACGCCGTCATCGGTGAGCATGAAACCGCTGGCGGCGCCGCTGTGCCAGAGCGGACAATGCTGGCATTTGTAGAGGCCGGACACAACCAGCACGCCCTTACGGTTGCGTTCGGCGATCTGGGCGGAGTTAAGCTTGTCCTTGCCGGGCTGTTGCAGGGTGAGGGTGCAGTGTTTGCGGTCAAGCTGCTTGAGCAGTTCGGACGCTTTCACCGTGCCTTCTTCTTCGCGCAATTGCTTGGCGTGCTGGTTGAGTTCGCTGAGCAGGCGGCGGTCATCGATAAGGCCGCCGGGCAGAATGCCGCGGTTGACGCGCAGTTCGGCGGCCTGTACTGCACTAACGATAAGGAGCAGGGAAAGGATGGCTCGCATGGGTTAATCTTCGGGTTAGGAGCGATTTGTGCAACAAAAAAGGCGGCCCGAAGGCCGCCGGTGATTGAGTATGACACGGAGGATTATTCGCCCTTCTCTTCGTCTGCCTTGCTGAGGTCGAGATTGTCGAATGCGTGCTCGAGGGCCACGAGGTCCTCGCCGGGCTTCAGCTGGTCGAGCTGTTCTTGTTCCTTCTTGATCTGTTCCTCATCGTACTCAGCGGCCTTAATGGACAGGCCGATACGGCGGTCGGA
>Ga0208624_1000721_pt1 | contig 16465 bp, 15 predicted proteins | sample Knorr_S23_td_DCM_FD_185607 | JGI IMG/M metagenome (GOLD analysis project Ga0208624, IMG submission 185607) | Marine microbial communities from Southern Atlantic Ocean transect - Knorr_S23_td_DCM_ad_71m_LV_A (SPAdes) (version 2) | ecosystem: Environmental > Aquatic > Marine > Oceanic | place...
GCATCTGGAGGTGTCGATTCGACAGTGGCAGCAGTCTTGGCAGCTAAGGCAGTGAAAGATAATCTTCTTGCGATTTATGTGGATACAGGATATATGCGACTCGGTGAGTCTGAATATGTTTCTTCAATGCTTAGCACACTAGGAGTCCAGCACAAGGTGGTGGATGCCTCTGAACAATTTTATGCTGGTCTCAAAGATGTAACCGATCCTGAAGAGAAAAGAAAGATAATAGGGGAATTATTTATTCGGGTTTTTGAGAAAGAAGCTGAAGATTACGGAGGTAAATTTTTGGTTCAAGGGACCATAGCCCCAGATTGGATTGAATCAGGCGGCGGTCTAAGAGATACAATCAAATCTCACCATAATGTCGGAGGTTTACCTGAAGATATGGATATGATTCTTTGTGAACCAATTAGAGAATTATACAAAGATGAAGTAAGAAGTCTTGCTGAATATTTAGAAGTTTCAGTATCTCAAAGACAACCATTTCCAGGCCCGGGTTTGGCAGTTAGGGTGATGGGAGAGGCTACTCCAGAGAGGACAGAAGTAGTCAGACAAGCATGTCACATTGCTGAAGAAGAAATAGAATTAGCAGCTAAAGAAGGCCTTATGGATTTACCATGGCAATATTTTGCAGTAGTTTTACCAGTGAAGACAGTTGGAGTTCAAGGAGATGTAAGAGCGTACGGAAATACAATTGCAGTAAGAGCAGTTCACAGTTATGATGCTATGACTGCACAAGCAGCAGAAATCCCATACTCGGTTCTTAAAAAAATCTCAGAGAGAATAACACGTGAATTAAAGTCTCAAGTTAACCGCGTCGTTTATGATATTACTGATAAACCACCAGGCACTATTGAGTGGGAGTAGTGGTGCCGGGGGCGGGGTTCGAACCCGCGGCCTTCGGATGTCCCAGGCATAGCCGGAACTATTTTTACCCTATGAGTCCGACGCTCTACCAGGCTGAGCCACCCCGGCTCCGAGCATGTTGAATCACTAGGGGTTTTAAGTTTAAGTTCGGTGATTCTTTATATCAAGCCCTTAATCACGCTAAAGGATGAGTGTTACTGATTCTGGTAAAAATCAAGCAAAAACAGGCAATTACAATCCTGTTGAGTTAGAGAAAGAAGTAGCAGATCGATGGAAAAAAGAAAAAACTTTTGAGAATAGTATAGAGAACAGACGCTCATCAAAACCTTTTACTTTTCTGGAAGGTCCTCCTACTGCAAACGGTAAACCCGGAATCCATCATGTTCTTTCTAGATTATTCAAAGACATGGTATGTAGATGGAAAACTATGGAAGGCCATTTAGTAGAAAGAAAAGGTGGCTGGGATACTCATGGCTTACCAGTTGAGATAGAAGTTCAAAAACAATTGAATTTAATGTCGAATGAAGAGATAGAAGCTTACGGAATGGAGGCTTTTAATCAAAAATGTAAAGAAAGTGTATGGACTTATGAAGAGGCTTGGCGTGAAATGAGCGAGAGGATGGCTTTCTGGGTTGATATGGATAATCCGTATGTAACTCTCCACGATGAATACATTGAATCAGCTTGGTGGTCTCTCAAGCAAATGCATGACAAAGATCTTCTTTTCAGGGGTCACAAAGTATTACCATATTGTCCACAAACTGGAACAAGCTATTCTACACACGAAGTTTCACTTGGCTACAAGGAAGTGGCTGAGCCTGCAGTTTACGTTAAATTCAAATTAAAAAATTCAAATGTTTCAATTGTTGCTTGGACTACAACTCCATGGACATTACCAGGAAATGTAGGTTTGGCAGTTGGTCCAGAAGTAACATATTGCAGAGTAAAAATTACATCTAAACCATCAGACAATTGGGAGGGTAGAGGCGGTGCAAAAGTTGGTGAAGAATTAATTCTGGCCAAGGATTTAATGCCTGATGTTTTGCGTCACCACGCTGATATAATTGAAGAGTTTCCAGGTAGTAAATTAGTTGGAGAAGCTTACGAACCACTATTTCCAGGAGCAATTGATAGGGGAGATTCTGAAACAGCTTGGACAGTAGTTGCTGCAGATTTTGTTACTACTACCGATGGAACGGGTATCGTGCATACTGCAGTGATGTATGGTGAAGATGATTATCAGTTAGGTATGGAAGTTGGCTTTCCAGCTCAACACACAGTAGGCATGGATGGAAAGTTTGTACAAGGAACTCATGATTCTTTAGATGGTAACTATGTCAAAGACTGTGATTCTAAAATTATTGATTTATTAGAAAGTGAGGGACGCCTTTACAGAGAGCACATTTACACTCACGATTATCCACACTGTTGGCGAACAGATCATCCATTATTGTACTATGCAATGGACAGTTGGTTTGTTAGAATGACAGCAGTTAAAGACAAAATAATTGACTATAATTCACAAGTTGAATGGGCGCCTGAGTGGACTGGAACTGGAAGGGTTGGAGAATGGCTTCGAAACATCAAAGACTGGGCTATAAGTCGAGAAAGGTATTGGGGAACTCCTCTACCGGTTTGGATTTGTGAATCTTGTGGCCATCAACATTGTATTGGAAGTATCGAGGAAATGAATTCTTTAAAGACAGAAACTTCGCCCACACCTAAAGAGTTACACAGGCCTTACGTAGACGATGTAAAATTGTGCTGTACTGCAGAGGGATGTAAAGGCGAAATGGTTCGCGAACCTTATGTCATGGATTGTTGGTTTGATTCAGGCTGTGCATCATTTGCTCAATGGCATTACCCATTTGAAAACAAAGATAAATTTGAGAACAGCTTCCCTGTTGACTATATTTGCGAAGCAGTTGATCAGACTAGAGGCTGGTTCTATTCTTTACTTGCAGTTTCTACTACTGTTTTTGACAGTATATCATATCGTAGATGCTTATCATTGGGTCATATTTTAGATAATGAAGGGAAGAAAATGAGCAAATCTAGAGGGAATGTTGTAAATCCCTGGGATCATTTCAACAAAGAAGGTACTGATGCCATTAGGTGGTATATGACATCACAAAGTGCACCATGGAATCCGATGAATTTTGATCCTAATGGTGTTAGAGAAACATATGCTAAAATGTTCCTTACCTTATGGAACGTTCACAAATTTCATTTAGATTACGCAATTCTTGATAAATTTGATTATGGCAAAGATTTTATTTCTGCCGAAAAAAGAACAGCTTTAGACAGGTGGATTCTTTCAAGACTATCATCCGTCGCAGAAATTTATCACAATCAATATGTTTCATGGGAATTCCATAAAGCAGCTAGAGAGTTAGAGAATTTTGTAATCAATGACCTTTCAAATTGGTACGTCCGTCGTTCAAGGAGAAGGTTATGGGATGAAGCTGAAAGCCACGATAAACTGGCTTGTCAGTCAACACTTCATGAAGTTCTCACGACCGTTAGCAAGCTTATGGCACCAATTGCCCCTTTTATGCCAGATAAAATTCATTTCGATTTGACAGGAACCTCTGTACACACTGCAGATTGGCCTTTAGGATCGGATTTAGTACCTAAGAATTTACCACCGCAAGATTTGTCATTAGAAAAGAAAATGTCAATAGTCAGAACGCTCGCAGAAACTGGACGAAAAATACGTGTTGCAGCCAAACGTAGACAGAGGCTTCCTTGTAAAGAAGGATGGATAGTTGGAGGGCCTAAATTGGATGAATTCCATTCAATTATCGCAGAGGAATTAAATGTAGAAACATTGACGACTGAAAACAATTTGGACAGGTTTCAGAAGATTGAGGTTTTACCGAACCATAAAGTTCTAGGTGCAAAGTGCAGAGCCGATTTACCCAAGGTTTTGGCAGAATTATCTGAATCTAATCCAGATTCTCTATTGTCAGATATTGAAAAGGGATCTGCCAATTTAGTAGGTTTTGACATTACTTTAGACGACATTAATATCAAACGAGTAGAAAAAGAAGGATATGCAGCCTCGACATTTCAAGTCGAGGATGTGGGTGATATTTCACTCGTTTTAGATGTAGAAATTACTGAGACCTTAGTTTCGAAAGGCTTAGCTAGAGAAATAACTAGACGCATTCAGTCTAAAAGAAAAGATCTAGATTTAGATTTAGAAGCATCAATTTCATTGAAAGTTTGTCTGGAGTCAGGTTCTCCTAAATTGAATGATGAAGATTGGGAATACATTAAATCGGAAACCCGTTCTGAACCAGCGGAGTTAATTATTGGAGATATTAACAAAGGTTTTGATAGTTTTCAGGTAGAAGAAAATACAATTTATTTTAAAGTCAATTAATCAACTACTTTAAAGACATTCTTTTTCTTTTTGTCAGTAGGTTTAAATTTTGGAACTTTCTTTTTCTCATCGACTACTTTGAATGTATTTTTACTTCCAGATGGTTTAAATTTTGGAACGTTGTCTTTCTTTATTGAAGGAATATCTTCAGTCATTTTGAAGGTAGGTGCGCTACCAAAACTTGACTGATCTCCTCCCATAACTTTGACACCTCCAGTTCCTGATCCTATTGACATAGACGCAACACTTCCTGATGTTTTGCCTAGCATACTGTCCGTGTCTAATTCACTTAACTCCATAGTTCCTGAAGTAGTAGTAGATTCAGTACTTGATGGACTATTTCCTGGAGATTTTTCAACGCCAGCCGCATTCATTTCTTTGATCGCGTCAGCAGCAGCATCTTTCACTTCTTTAGATCCGTCTCCAGTCATAATTAATGCCCGATCCATAACTTCAGATGGCATTTCCCAAGAGACACCTTTTGCAATTGATGCTAACCCAGTAATTGCAGTAGCTCTAACTCTTGAATCATTGTTAGAGGCTTCTTTTAGTATTGAATTAACTACATCAGTAAATTCATCATATGAAAGATCGTTAGCTTTACTCCAGAATTTTTTAGCAGCAAAAATATCACTTGCCCTTACAGACTTTAGAAATTGGGAACTTTTATTTGCACTCACAGGTTTGAACTTGACTGCCTTATTTTGGGTTCCCACTTTTCGTATAATTTTTCTTTTAGGTTTAGCTTTTTTGATAGTAGCTTTCTTTCCGGCTAATTCTCTTACTTTAAAACCACTTGAGCTTTTTTTTACTGGAGCACTTGGGATTCTTTTACCTTTCCTCCTAGCTGCAATTGCAGCTCCGCTTTCTACTTCTAAACCTGCAGGTGGTTTGAAAAAATCTTCAGATTTTTTTTCTTGTTTGGCTGGAATATTCGCTTCAGTACTAAAATTAGCTACAAAATCGAATGTATCTTCTAGAAAATCATCTGAATTTATGTTTGCATTAGCTTCCAATAGTTCTTTTTCAAGGTGTTCAGTCCCTACAGAGATTATGAACATAAATCCATTAATATTAATATAATTCGAAATAAATTCAGATAATTTTGTGAAAGAGCCTGAAACCGCTCTCTCAATACCCTGTAAGGTAATTATTAATGGTTTTTTTTCAATTGAAATTGCAGCCAATTTTTTCATTGAGGAGTCAAATTGATGAATCATTTCGACCCTATTTTCACTTGATAAATTTGTTGAAAGAATTACAGGTGCACTCTCATTAATTCTATTAACTAAATCTGAAGTTGTACCGTTACTTCCAGCATTTCCCTTTAGTTCAGTAACGATTTGTTGAACAAGTGGTAAGCATAAGTCGTTCTCTGATAAATATCGTCTTGCGTTGAATTCAATTATATTTAATCCTACAGCTTGAAGATCGTTTTCAATTTCAGTAATTGCTGCCTTTCTTTCGCCCAAAGTCCCTCCATATAATGCGACTAATGAAGGTGGATTTGCCTTACCAGCTTGCGAGATTATTTTTGCTGTGGTTGCAGTAGACATTATTACTTTTCCAAACTTTAGTTAATTTTTTTACAGTGAAGCTCTCTTTAAAGGTTCTCTACATGGGTTTTCAAATGCGGGGGTCGCATAGCCTGGCCAATTGCGCCGGACTTAAGATCCGGTCCTTAGTGGTACGAGGGTTCGAATCCCTCCCCCCGCACCATTTTTGTGTTTACACAGCTTTAAATTTCGCATATAACAGCACGATGTCTGTTTTTAGCAATCCATTTGTATATATAGTCAAGAATTGACATGGTCACAGGTAAATGGGCTAAAGCCCATAGAGGCCATGCCCACCATATTTTTTTTGAAAGAAATACAATTCCTCTTGCACCACCGTATAATTTCTTATCATCTCCAATAATTTTCATTTCAGGCAAGTCATCTCCCTCATTTATACCCAAAATTTTCATGACTGTTTTATTTTGAAGAGGCTTAATTTTACAATTTCTTTTTTCAAGGCTTCGCTCAAAATTACTCACACTACTCTTACAGAAACTGCATATTCCATCATAAAGTATCCATGTAGTACCCATCAGAATGAAAATGTAGGAATATTCCAATAAATTAAGGCTAGTGTGAGAATAGCAGCTATAATCCCAAAGTAAGCTAATTTATTCCAAACAATTATTTTAGAACCATCTAAGGGCTGAACTGGAATCATATTAAATCCTGCTAAAATTAAATTTATTATAATTAAGAATCTTGCAAGCTCCCCTATAATCCAAATATCTATATTTGCAGTGAATATATAGAACGGGAAAGCTATTGCAGCTATTGCAATATTGGACAATGGTCCTACTGCAGCAATTATTCCATTCTGTCGTTTGGTAATATTTCCTGACACCATAACTGCACCTGGTGCCGCTAACAAGAAACCAAACACAGACATCATTAATGCAAAATATAATCCATTCTTATTCCCTCTATATTCAGCCCAGCAACCATATTGTTGAGCCATCCATTTGTGAGCTAATTCGTGGAGTAAAAAACCAGTCATTACTGCCGCGAAAGCTAGAGGTAACGTTCTTATCAATATATTTGGATTATTCAGGACAATAGCCAATCCATCACTCAGAGCTAAGGTAAATGCCACAGTCAAAATACCTATAGATTCTTTCAATTGTTCCTTTTCATAGCTCGAGAAAGACATCTTTGAGTTGGGCCTTCGATTTAGTTGTATAGGGTCGCCCCAACCATCAGATACGACATACTTAATCTGATAATTTTGATTACTTCTCGAAGGATCTCTCCACATTAACTATTCAGTACAGTGTGTATTAAGATAGTTATGGAACTAATTGTTTAAAGTGCATTATAGTAAGTAAAATGTGAGTGAAATAGAAACTCTTAAACAAAGAATTAAAGAACTAGAATCATTGTTAGAAAAAGAAAGAGACTCGCACAAATCTGAAATTGAAAGGATTAAGACAGATAACTATAGTGCATTGGAGGCCTCTCAGACAAGATATCAGGGAGAGTTATCTATACAGAGAGAAAATTTCCAGAGACAGATAGAAAAATTGAAATCTAAACTTGATTCTTTTGAAGTATAAACTAGTACAATAATATTAAATCCTCGCTTTCTAAGATGTTAATTAGCTCCCGTGGTGTAGTCCGGCCCATCATCTCGGCCTTTCGAGCCGAATACCCGGGTTCAAATCCCGGCGGGAGCACCATTTTTTTGCCAGTGTAAGATTTCTTCATATACAACCTTCCGTAATCTAAGGCATGAAAGCATCGACGTTGCAAAGACCTATGGCAATAGCGATGTTTGGTGGAATAGTTGTCTCGTTTGCTCCAATTTTATATGCATTATCAGATGCAAATCCTTTGACTGGCGCTTTTTTCAGAATGGCATATGCGCTTCCTTTTCTTATCATAATAATCTGGTTAAGAAAAGATGTAGATTCACGTTCGATTAACACACGATTGATAGCGCTAGTAGCAGGTTTTGCCTTCTCCCTTGACTTTCTTGCGTATCACAGCACAGTAGATTGGATAGGTACTGGAATTGGTACTCTTATCGGCAATTCCCAGGTAATTATTGTTACACTAATGAGTTGGTGGCTATTTGGTGAAAGACCAAATTTATCTATTTTAATTTCATTACCAATTGTTATGATTGGTTTAGTTCTAATTTCTGGAATTCTCGACGATAATCCATACGGTGAGCATCCAGTTCGTGGAGTAATTGCAGGGGTTTTTACAGCTATTTTTTATTCAGCTTTTTTAATTATTTACAGATTTGCAAACAGAGAGTTGGCTCCTGCTGTTAATTTACAATTTGATTCAACTGCAGGCTGTGCAATCGGGCTTCTAATCCTTAGTTTCCTTCCATTACAATCTATTCATGTTGAGCCGATAAATTTTGAATTAGTAATGCCTATGCATGGTTGGCTATTATCGTTAGCGATTCTCAGTCAAGTTGTCGGCTGGTTAGCTATAGCTTATTCTCTTCCAAGGCTTCCTGCAGCCTATACTTCATTTGCTATTTTGCTCCAGCCAACTTTGACTATAGTTTGGGGTATTCTTCTTTTGTCTGAATCACCTTCTCTTCAACAAGCAATAGGCATGTTTCTTATCCTTGGTTCAATTATCGTAGTAACAACAAGTGGTTCAGTAGATAATGAAACAAGCTCATGATTATATTTGGAGTGTTAGCCGAGAAATTAAGATTGAATTATCAAAAGCAGAATTATGGGAAATAATTTCTTCAAGGAATCATTTAGAAAAGTTTCATCCTTTTTGCAAATCTAATAAAACTATTTCCTGGTCGAACGGAAGTTATGAAGATTCCATTGAGTATTATGGAGGACGAATTTTAGGTAGGAAATTTTTCAATTGGATTGAAGGAATTGGCTATGATCTAAAGATTGGCGATTCTTCAGGAAACGATTCTATTGTTTCATGGCGCATTAATGAAGCGCAGGATTGCTGTATAGTTTCGATTACGATTATGCCTTACATATTTAACAGAGGAAGTAAAATTTGGAATTTCTTTCCATTTTTTGCTTACACTAAGCCTAAACTTTCAAATTATTTAGATTCAGTGCTGATGGGTTTGAAGTTCTTTTCGGAGAAAAAAGAAGTTGTTGCGGCAAATCAATTTGGCACACATTCTTGGTTCTCATAGCAAAAAGCTTTATGTTGGCTGTAGATTCAAGATGCCATGACAGAAATAATGTGCATGGTTTGCGGTGAAAAAGCATTTGAAATAGAAATTCAAGAAGACAGTGAAGAAGTTCCAGAATTAAAAAAAGGTAACAAATATTGTTTGGACTGCTATGGCCCTCTTCAAGAACAATTCAAATTAACCTTAGAAGATGTAGCAGAAATTTCTTCAGTCAGTAAAGATTAAGGTAATTATGTCCGATGATAGTTCATTGTGCCAAGAATGCAATAAAGAAAGTTGGGAAGTTGAGTCTCTAGGAAAGAAATTCTGCAATAATTGTTACGGTTCTAATTTCCGTCAAGCCCATGAGAGCTGGTAATTTTTTTCAAAAATATTTATGAAAAATAATTATTAAGACGTCTTGAGTTTGAAATTTATGAGCAAGATTGAGGAAAAGTTAGCTGATAAGGCTGAACCGGTTTTGGGTTTCAGGCCTTCCTCTAAAGTAAAGAGAGGGCGAATTGGCATTATTATCAGTATTATTTGTATAGCGATTGTAATAATTGAATTAATTAGGTCTGGTGTGATTTAAGTTTAGTAGAAAATGGCGCCGAGGGCGAGATTTGAACTCGCGAGGGATTGCTCCCACGGGCTTTCCAGGCCCGCGCTATACCGGGCTAAGCGACCTCGGCTGATAGTTGATACATTGGTGGGGGGTTTTAGAATTAAGCTAAGGCATACGTTTATTACGACACCTTTCAGCTGAATAAACAGCTATAGAGGTAATCTTGGACGAAAAACAAAGAATAGAAGCTGAGAAAAAAAAGAACTTCAAGATTAGATTAAAATCTGTAATTGAGATGCTACAAGAAACATATTACCCAGGCCATTCAACAACTGCTAAAAGAGTGATCGAGCGTCATTTGATCAGGGAATTTGGCCTTAAGCCTCGAGAAGCAACATACCACGGTGGTAACATTATTGACGAATTACAAGTAATGGGAATTTTAGAAAGAGTTCCGGAAGATGTAATTCGAAATGCACTTCTTACAATAAATATTAGAAAATTACAGGCTCACAAAGTTTAGATTTTTTTAATAATTTCCTTTAGGATTTGTTTTGAAGCATTAATTTTTGTGTCTTCGATCCATATATTATCTTTTTTTGTTATTATAGCTAATTTTGTATTTTCATCTCCTAAAACTTCAGAATGATTTGCAACTACGATATCAGCATTTTTCAGTAACGTTTTTCCTTTTTCAATTAATTTATTATCAGTTAAACCAGATTCAAGTTTGAAAGCACATAGTTTACCCTTATGTTTTTTCCTTAATAATTCAATCACCTTCTTTGCCTTCTTTAATTTTATCTCGGGAATTTTTTGTGAACTTATTTTTCCTTTATTTTTTACGGGAACAAAATCAGATAATGCAGCAGGAACTAGTATCACGTCATACTTACTAAGTTTCTTTATTTTTTTAGATAAGTCTTCAATTGACTTGAACTTTTGTTGATCAATCCATTCACCGACGACTTCAGTTGTCGCCCCCATCCAAAGTTCAACATCAGCTCCCATATTGAATGCGACTTCAGCAAGGTGCTTAGCCATTTTGCCAGTTGATTTGTTGGTTATTACTCTAACATCATCAATTTCTTCACTACTTCCGCCACCTATTACTAGAATTTTATTTTTTTTTAAATCATTTTTTCCAGCAATTTTGCATGCTTCAGCAGTTATTCTGAATTTGGAAGGTAATTTGGCTTTACCTTCAACCATAATTGGATCTAAAATAGTTGCAAATTCCTTTACTTCTTTCAGATTTTGTTTAATAATTTTTGAATTAGCCATGTTTTTGTCCATTGCAGGTGCAACTATCATCGGTGTCTTTGCTCCAATACAAGTTAGAGCTACTAACATCGGTGGATTATCTCCGATTCCGTGAACCATTTTTCCTAAACTGGTTGCACAGCATGGAGCTACTATCAGTAAATCAGCATCATGACCAGCAATTACGTGTTCAACTTGGCCAGTTATTTCTTTAATAATTGGTTTTCCGCATGCAAATTCAAGTGCTTTTTCTCCGATTAATTCAAGAGCAGCTCTATTTGCAACAATAGTTACATTTGCTCCATATCTTATTAATTCTCTAGCGATTCCTACACTCTCTACACAAGATACAGAACCAGTTATGGCTAACCAGACATTTTTATTTTTGAGATAGTCTCCTTTAGGAGTTAAATTGTTGGCAGGATGGTGTTTATTCATTTGTTTCAGATATCTGTTTTATGGTTTTTTTGTATTGCTCTAAAATAAGCTCAATTTCGGTTTCAATCTTTTGCCAACCCTTCTGTAGAGATCCCTTACGCAAGTGGAATGCACTTGTTGGAGGTCCGCCATCAGCAGCTCTGCATCTTTCGATAAGCCCTAATGAGATGAGCTTGTTCAAATGCCTGTACGCAGTAGGTCTGGTAGTTTCTATCCAAGCAGCTACTTCTTCAGCAGTCCAAGCCCTGTCAGGTCGTTGTAAAAAACATTCATCTATAATTTTGTGAGGCATAGATTCATTGTATGGGTAATGGTGATTTGATAGAAGGCCAATCCCTCTACCTAGAATACCTAAATTATCCTCATACGTAGAATTCTCTTCTACTTTCACCTCTCTTAGATTTATCTCAAAAATTTCTTCCTTTCCTACATTTATCATGTCACTGGGAACCTCATTTTTTGCTTCTTTTAATTTTTCATTTAAATTGTTTATTATCTCACGATATGTTTCTAAACAAATTCTAGCTCTATTCTCTACGCCAGACCAAGCCTTGTTTAGATCGTAATGCCAAAGTCTAACTTTTTTGGGGTCTTCAGCTTTTCCAGGAAAATCTTCGGTCAAGAACCCAGCTTCTCTTAGCCATTGTAAATGTCTGTAAATTGCTTGTAAAGGTACACCAAGTTCTTTTGCAATTTCACTAGTTGTCCAAGATTTTTTTGGATTAGGTATCAAGCACTTAGTAAAAAGTAAAATTCCGGTTTGAGATCTTTTAGTAACTTTATTTCTTCCCCCATCATTTCCTAGAAATCCGATTGACCTAAGGAAATCAGCCACAAGTTGTTCATTTGTGTTGCCGTAATCACTGTTCAAATTTCGTATTTTTAATTTGAACATTAATCCCACTCTCTCGTATCAAGTTTTTCCAGAATTTTAGCTTTGAATTTTCTAGCTTTTTGATTGCCAGGATTTAGTGCTAATAGGCGATGAATGTCTCCCATTGAGTCTCCCAATTTTTTCTCATCAAAATGGCATTCAGCTCTTTCCCATAATGCAGCTTGATCCTCGGAATCAATTTCCAGAATTCTTGAAAGTGCCATAATTAGTAATTCTTTTTTGTCTTGGGATCGGTAAACTTTAGCTAACTTTCTCCAACCATTTTTCAAATCAGGACGAATGTTTACAGCTTTTGAATATCCTTTAGCATCGGCTCTTTCATAATCACCAATACCGAAGTAAATGTCACCCCTAACCATGTAAGGTCGATAGTCATCACTAAGCAATGAGATAGATTTTTCGATAGATTTCAGTGCTTCCTTAACTCTTTCTAACTTTGATTGTACTCTTCCTAATCCTAGATATGCAAAACCATGATTACTTTCCAATTCTAAAGCAATTACGTAAGCATCTTCAGCTTCGCGCAGGTTATCTCTTCGCTCCTTCATTTGAGCTAATTTTAACCAAGCTTCGCCGTATGTATATCTAATCTCAGTAGCATTTAGGTAACATGCTTCAGCTTCTTCCCATTGTTTCAATTTGCGATGTAATTCACCTTTTTCAAACCATAAATCTTCGTTATTTTCATCGATTTCAAGGGCCATGGAATAGTACGTAAGTGATCTTGCATATTCTCTGTGACCTGTTAATGCTCTGGCTTTACTTAACCACATTCGAGAGTCTTGCATCAAAACTCCATCCCGTTGGGCTCGTCGAATCAGTCTATTTGCAGCATCTAGTGCCTTACTTGGAAATCCTTTTTCTAATAAAGATTGAGAATTAGATAATATTTTTTCTCTTGCTTCTCGATCAGTTCTTCTTAGAATAAATAGTAATCCTGAACCAGTCATAGGTAATCCTCCGCCTAAAAATCCTCCGGAGGCAAGATTAGGTTCAATCAACCATCCTATTCCAGCCAACCCTGTGATGTAACATCCAATAACAAAACCTGCAAGTTGATATCTTCTGTGGTGCAAACCGGCAAGTCCCATTCCTAAGAAAAGGAGCGGAATCAGTAGCAGCCATACAGATTCTTCAATCCAACTATAAACTGACATTAGTAGTACAATAGTTAGGATTAGTGATCCACCAAATGCAATAGCTACTGCGTATGGCACTAAATTTCTCTCGAGTAATCCTAATCCATAAATTAGCATTACGATACCAATACTACCGGCATAGACAGAGATTGTTATTACAGCCCTAAGTGAAATCTCAGCGTCACAATTAGCTTCTGAGAATTCGGTTAAGCAATCATTTGTCTGAATTTGATAAATCATGAAGAATAATGTCACGAGAACGCTACCAACAGATAGTATAAGTCCTGACAGTCGAACATCTACATTTTTTTCATGAATTTTGTTGTACACATTGTAAGAGATTAAGGTTCCACACATTGCAGAAAATAGTAAGATTGTTGAGAGTAAAACTCCAGTATATTTCAAAAATTCACTTTCTACAAAATTCCATGCTATAAAATTAAAAGTACTTAATAGAAAAATACCTAGAGTCCAAAGAACTACTTTTCTGCTTCTTCCGTCAAGGTATTCGATACAATTATCGATGAATTCAGTAAATGTGCTTTCTTCCTCTTCTTCCTCTTCCTCAACACCTAGTTTTTTTGTGTATTCAATAGGTGCATTTTCTTCCTCTTCTTCACTAGCTGGAGGTTCGCTTTTAGATTCTTCATCAACCTTTTCTTCCTCTATGGAATTGTCTTCAATTTTCTCTTCTTCTGCCATTTAACCTTGTAAAGATATTATGGGTATATAATGCAAGTATTAAAACTGATGCTTAGGAAATTAATTACAGCCGCAGCCGCCGCCTTGGCTTGGGCTTGCGTCTGAACTGCAGCAACCGCCACCACTGGATTGACTTGCTCCAGAGCTGCATCCACAGCCTCCTCCAGTTTGACCAGCTTGAGGAATAGGTTGTGTATAGTATGGATTTTCACCCTCAGAGTGATCGGTCATGTCAACGATTTCGTTAACTCCATCTACTTTTGCTACAATGTAAGATTCAACTCCTTGTTTTAGTGTAATACTTGAGGCAGTACATCCTTGACATCCTCCGCCCATTGTAACGAATGCTTTTCCATCATTGACACTGTGAAGAGTAATTACTCCTCCATGTGCTGCAATGCTTGGATTAACATCATTTTTAATCAATAAATTTACTTGTGTGAATAAGTCTGCATCGCCGATGTCCATGACCTCTTCTTCCACAGCAGGTTCGCCGCTTTTAATTTGTTCACGAATAACTCCGCCAATTTCTTTTCCAATTGCCGGCCAGCTTTCAACGTTATCACCAGTCAATGTAACCGCAGAACCGCTAATACTTACACCTGCGATATATGGCAAGGCTAGTAATTTTTCGGCTAGCGGAGCTTTGCTTGTATCAGACTCTTTATTAAAGCTTACAGGAGAACGAGAAAGTACTTCGGCTTCCAGTACAAATCTACACTTTTGTGGGTCTGCAGTTGGTTCGCCGCGTATTCTTATTTCCTGAGCTAACATAATTATTGACTCCTGTCGTGATTAATAAGAGTTATTATACATCAAAAGATGCGTTTGCAGCAGCGTCTTCACCTAATTTTCTCAAGAATGAGAAGGTGTAGATTCCAGCACCAGCACCTGGGCTTGGATCAGTGAAATTGAATCTTACTCCATACCTACCTACTGGAACAGATTCGGTAATTTTAACATCTGGAGGAATATCAGTTTCCTTGACAATTTTCTCTCCAGTTATTTCATCGACACAGTGTGCACAAGGGCACATGAATCTAACATTGAATGCAGAAATTACGTGTTCCACATTATCTTGCCATTTGATAACTAAGGTTTCACCGTCATTTGCCAAATTTATTTCTTGAGGTGCAAACGGAGAGAGTTCTTCGTTTGTTACTACTGCCATTGCTTCAACTGCAATAAGTGATGCTATAGAATTAATATTGTCGTTAGTGTAAACCGTTCCATTGTCCATAGCTTCTCTAAGATCTTGGCGAATTGGTATTTGGCCAAGCATTGGTAATTCGAATTCTTCAGCTGCAGAGGTACCTCCACCTTCTCCAAATATATGGAAAATTTCGTCAGACCCAGGTGGTGTGAAACCAGCCATATTTTCAACAATACCCAAAATTGGAATCTTAACTTGTTGGAACATTCTCAAACCTTTTTCAGCAATAGTATGGGCAACTTCTTGAGGTGTTGTGACGATAACAGCTCCAGTTAGTGGAACAGTTTGAGATAACGTAAGTTGAATGTCACCAGTACCGGGTGGCATATCGACGAATAAGTAGTCTAGCTCTCCCCAATCTACTGCACCCAAAAATTGTTGGACAAGCTGTGAGGCGATTGGCCCTCTCCAAACAACAGGAGTGTCTTTAGTTGCTAAGAATCCCATAGACATAATTTTCATTCCATGAGCTTCTACGGGTTCCAAAACACCTTCTTGAGCTCCACCTAACTGGTGTGAGCCCAATCCAACCATGTTTGGAATACTTGGTCCGTAAACATCGATATCTAGAATACCAACTTTTGCACCAGCGTTTGCAAATGCTTCTGCAATACAAACAGTAACGGTTGACTTTCCGACTCCGCCTTTTCCAGATGCAATTGCAATAATATTTTTTACATTTTTGAGAGCTTGTGGAGTGTTTTGAGCATCGAGCGACGGTAATCTCTGAACTTCCCAATCCTTTTTAATTTCAATGGTTTCAAGGCCTTCTACGTCCTTTAGAGCTTCTCTACATTTTTGAGCAAGTTCCTCGTGGTTTGGCATTAAAGGAGCAGGCAATCTGAGAGTAAATCGTAATTCTTTATCTCCAATAGACATTCCTTTGATGTAACCCAAAGTAATCAAATCTTTATTGAAATAAGAATCCTTCACGTTCGACAGTATGTCCGTGATTTCCTTTCCGTCCATGTTAATTGTTTACCAAGGGTGGGTATATTGAATTAATCTTAAAATAAAGTTGACGGCGTACTCAAGTTCCCGTGGGCTCGCGCACCACAGTACCATTGAATACGCTGGCGGGCTTAACTTCCGTGTTCGGAATGGGAACGGGTGATCACCGCCGCTATGGCCGTCAGACAGCTTTCGATTTAGAGGCTGTATATATTATTTAGCTTCAGCGGCTGCTTTTCTTGATTCTTTAATCTTTTCAGAAGCTTCACGCCTTGCAATTCTTTCCATTCTTCGAGATTGCACTCTCTCAGTGATTAACTTCATGTACATTGCGTCGTGTTCCATCAATGGAGAATCTGAAATAGTTAAC
>Ga0208624_1000722_pt1 | contig 16465 bp, 8 predicted proteins | sample Knorr_S23_td_DCM_FD_185607 | JGI IMG/M metagenome (GOLD analysis project Ga0208624, IMG submission 185607) | Marine microbial communities from Southern Atlantic Ocean transect - Knorr_S23_td_DCM_ad_71m_LV_A (SPAdes) (version 2) | ecosystem: Environmental > Aquatic > Marine > Oceanic | place...
TTTCGTGCTAGACACCGACGGGGATGGTATGACGAACAAAGACGAATTCAACGCAGGGACGAGTCCTTTGGACCCCTCCGACAGGCTGGAAATGCATTCAGTCAGTTTTCACGCTTATGGTATTTCGTTTGGGTTTCAGGTGAAATCTGCTCAATCATACAGGCTTGAGGGGAGTTCAGACCTCCGGGATTGGGACTCGTTGTGGGATGTTAAGCCCATGAAGACACAGCGTACGGTTCACGCCACCCTTGAGTTTCCGGAGACAGCTTTGATTCGTTATTTCCGGCTGACTACCGAGTAGTCTGATCCTCAGGAAAACCTCTTAATTTCTCCGCTGCGGACCCTCTTCAGATAGTCGTTCAAGTCGTGCTTGACTTCCCCTGCCAGGAAGTAGAGCCCGAGCATGTTTGGAAAGCACATGGCAAAAATCATGGCGTCGCCAAAATCAAAAACGCTTTGAGCCGAGATCGCCGAACCAATCACCACGAAGAGACAAAACAGGGTTTTGTATGCGAGGCTCGAAAGTTGGCTTTCACCGAAAAGGTAGGTCCATGCTTTTAGTCCATAATAGCTCCAACTAATCATGGTGCTCAAGGCGAAGAGAATGACCGCTACGGACAAAATGACGGGAAACCAAGAAAGCGTGCTGCTAAAGGCTGAAGAGGTCAAATTGATTGCCTGTAGGTTTCCGGCTTGGGCGCTGGCAAGCACTTCAGATTGTTCGAATGCGCCATAATCCGAGATGATGATGACTAGGGCCGTCATGGTGCAGATGACAACCGTGTCGATAAAGGGTTCGAGTAATGCGACAATTCCCTCGGAAACGGGTTCGTTGGTTCGAGCAGCGCTATGGGCAATGGATGCCGAGCCAATCCCTGCCTCATTGGAAAAGGAAGCACGGCGGAATCCTTGAATCAGGACCCCGATGATGCCGCCATACATGGCGTCATTATTGAAGGCACCGCCAATGATTTTTCCGATCGCAGCGGGGATTTCAGTCGTGTGGGCAAAAAGAACGGCCAAGGCCCCAGCGATATAAATACCCACCATGACGGGGACGAGTTTTTCGGTGACTTTGGCAATGCTTTTGATGCCGCCTATTAGGATCAGCGCTACGATGGCAGCCATGACCACACCAAAGATCCATCCCTGTTGGGCGAAGATGGATGTTTCACCTCCGGTTACCTCGACCAATTGTTGGGTGGCCTGATTGATTTGGACCATGTTGCCACCGCCCAGGGAACCTCCGATGCAGGCAATGGCGAAGATGACAGCCATGACCTTTCCTAAATTGGGCCATTTGTGTTTGGCAAGCCCCTCTCTAAGGTAATACATCGGTCCTCCAGAAACACTGCCATCGGGGTTTTCCTGTCGGTATTTGGTGCCCAAGGTGCATTCAGCGAATTTGGAGCTCATTCCAAGCAAACCGGCGATGATCATCCAAAAAGTGGCCCCCGGCCCGCCTAATGAAACCGCAACGGCTACTCCGGCAATGTTCCCGACACCCACTGTGCCCGACAAGGCAGCTGTCAGGGCTTGAAAATGGGAAACCTCTCCTTTGTGGTTTGGATCGTCATACTTGCCTCGAACCACGGCCAGAGCATGGCCGAAAGCCCTGACGTTCACGAATTTGTTGTAAACGGTAAAGAACACAGCCCCTGCAAGGAGCCAAATCAGTACGAAAGGTACGGCCTGTCCCCATCCGATGGACACCTCGACGAAAATCACTTTCATGATGACGTTGGTGATGGGCTCCATGATGCCATTGATTCGATCGTCGAGGGTCATGGTGGATTCTGATTGAGCGGTGAGTGAGTAGGGTAAAAACCCGGAAATCATCACCAACCATTTTAAGTAAGACGGATGAAACATGGCAGAGGCAGGATTCGGTTTTAAGTGAGTATCTGATGGCACGGTAACATCCAAAGTTTGGCAACTGCAAGAGCTCCTCTCGCATGTCAGTGATTGGAAGTCCTTCAACCACCTTAATGGCGTTTGGGTTTTCGCTTGCGTGCGATCTTTGTTTTTTGGTTCGAGGTAGCTAGCTTGCGATTGACTGCGTTGAGGTAGGCCTTGGCACTGGCGACGATGATATCGGTGCTGGCGCCTCTTCCGGTGATGAATTCTCCCTTTCCGAAGTCTACCTTGACAACAACTTCCCCCATTGCGTCCTTGCCCTGTGAAACAGACCTCAGGAGATAGTCCTTCAAGGTTCCGTTTGTTTTGGTGAGCCGATCGATAGCCTTGAGGGCGGCATCAACAGGACCATCTCCGACGCCTGCATCCTCCAAAATTTCTAGATCCTGGTTTTGTGAGGCATGTGTTCTTTTAAGTCTCACAGTCGCGGTGGGTATGGCATGGATGCCAGTCGTGACATGGACGTAATCCAGGGACCATGTTTCTATTACATCGGTTCGTTGGCCATCGACCAGAGCCGCCAAATCATCATCGTAAACAAATTTTTTCTTATCGCCGATTTCCTTGAAGCGACTGAAAATGGAATTTACCTCTGCCTCCGACATGCTGAAACCAAGGTGTCTGAGGCGGGCTGCGACGGCCGCCCGACCGCTGTGCTTCGTCAAAGGCAGTTCCGTCTGCCCCCAACCGACCTCTTGAGGGTCGACGATCTCATAAGTCTCGCGCTTTTTCAGAATGCCGTCTTGGTGAATTCCGCTGGAATGAGCAAAGGCGTTCTCTCCCACAATGGCTTTACTCCGTTGTACTGTCAGACCGCTCATTCGCGAGACAAGTCTGGAAGACTTCACGATTTCATGTGTCTTAACGCCGGTTTTGAAACCGCCAAAAGCATCTGAACGTGTCTTCAATGCCATGACGATTTCTTCCAGTGCAGCATTGCCTGCACGTTCTCCGATGCCATTGACAGTGCATTCGACTTGTCTGGCTCCTGCTTCAACGGCAGCAAGGGAATTGGCGACGGCCAAGCCTAGATCATTGTGGCAGTGGACACTGATGATGGCTTTGCCTGATCGGAACTCAGGCACCTCGGCGTGCAGATGGCCGATCAGAGAGCCGAATTCCGCAGGGACGGCCCACCCAACCGTATCGGGTATGTTGACTGTAGTGGCACCCGCATCCACCACTGCCTGACAAACCTTCACAAGAAATTCAGGTTCGGTGCGGGAACCATCTTCTGGAGAAAATTCGACATCATCCACAAAACTTTTGGCCTGTTTGACTCCCTTTACCGCCAGCCGAATAATCTCGTCCTCAGCCTTCCCCAGTTTGAACTCTCTGTGAATTTTTGAGGTTGCCAGAAACACATGGATGCGGCCTTTGGATCCTGCAGGCGAGACAGCTCGACCGGCTGCTTCGATATCTCTGGAAACACATCTTGCCAAGCCGGCGATGGTTGGGCCTTTGATTTCTTGGGCGATTGTTTGGACCGCCGAGAAATCTCCGTCGCTTATGACAGGAAACCCGGCTTCAATGACATCGACCTTCAGTCTTGCCAGTTGTCTAGCCACCTCCATTTTCTCACTCAAGTGCATGGAAGCTCCGGGGCATTGCTCTCCATCGCGCAACGTGGTGTCAAAAATCTTAATACGCTTGGTTCTCATGACAATATTACGAGGATTTTTGATTTTGTTCCTTGGCAGGATTGAATAAACAAAAACCCCGTAGCCTAAGGGAAAGGGCTGCGGGGTCAGACTGCTTGCATTCAAATACCGCCGCCTACGACCTGCCAAGAAGCAGGTCGCGTGAACTAAGTAATTGAATCAAAAAATCCATCATTCGATTGATGCACACTCGGGTTTGTGCCGTCAACCCTATATTCAATGTCTTCTGGATGTGCTGAAATCACCTTACGGCGGCTTGCGTTACTCTTAACCCGTAAGCCATAAAGCCTCTGTGGGGTTCAATTACCTTGCAAAAACCTGCCGCTCGTTTTGACTTTTCGGGTGACTCTGGAGAGTGCCATTGTAACTTACGTAACCTTTGGAGTCATTCTTGTTATTGGTTTTGCTGTCCTCAGCCGCACCAACATTTCGCTGGCACCCCTTCTACGCAGACGACGCAAACAGGTTATCGAAGTAGCCATTGATGATGATATTCTGGATCTTCCCGAAGGGGTGGTAGTGGAAAATCAGGTGGTCATGTGGAACGATATTCAAGTTCATGACAGGGCTGATGAATTTATCAAAATATCGGGGACGATCGATGGAGCGGCCAACTATTACATCATAGGCTGTGTGGGGCCATTTAGGGGCTTTGGTATCATTCAGGCCAGTGGTGCAAAGGATTTACGTAATGCGGACAAGGGCTCCAAGACGATTGTGAACCTCAAAGGGGGTGACCATGCAGTTGTTCGCTTCAGATCGGAAGGTGGCCTGGATATTGAGCTCAATCAGCGAGCAAAATATCACGAAGACATTTTTAAAGCCGACCTGGAAGCTTTCATGATCATCGAAAACCATCTTTCGCTGGTTGAAGGCAATTCAGTCAAATTCTATTACAAGAATTACGAGGCAAAAATCAACTTTCTCAAGCCTTGGGAAATACCAGGAACTTGCGCTAGTTATAGCGAAAATTCCAACTTTGCCATGGCAAGTTTCAGCAACAGCGCCAATATTTCCCGGTTTGTGAAGGAAATCGTCAGCGCTAGTTTGCTGGAGCAGAGTGCCGATGGTTCGCATGCAGGAGTCGGTGTGCAATCAACAGAGGCTTCCGAGTTGGTGGTTGGGATCTTCTATGTCATGGGGGGGGAATGTCCTGACAAGATTACAATAACTTGCAATGCGAAGATTGCCGTTCGCTTCATAACCAGTGAGGAAGTTTCCAATCGCTGTGTTGGGGATCATGGGCAAGGGGCACTTGAAGGAATCAAGGAGCTTATTCAAAATTCCCCTGCTGCTCACATGAAGATCGACATGGCTCCCGATCAATACCCACGAGTGCGCTTTCGCTATGATAATGCCGATGAAGATAGTTCCGTGAATTTGAGTGAAAACAATATGGTGGTAAGCCTTCCGCGTGATGGAGGTCTTGAACAAGAGGTGATTCGTATCAGCGATCTTGGTTCGGCATCAGGAGAGCACTCTCTTGAGATAACACTTAGCAACATGTGCGGATCGGTTTGTCCGTACGTGGCTTTGTGGAAATATTAATTTTCGTAATCCAGTCGATCCAACAGCTTCTGCAAGGTTCTTGTGATGGTCTCGGAGGTGTCTATTTCAAGGTAACTGCTGCGGGCCATCCAGGTCTCGTATCCGCCCAAACGATGCTGCTCCGGTGTCGGTAAGTAGCCATGATAGCCATTGGCCAATTCGATGACCATAGTGTGCGCAAAGGGGGATGCCTTTTTGAGCTCCAGTCCAATACTTGAAAAGGTTTCGGTGGGGAGGGTCAGCAGGCAGCCTGATCCAATACGGATGGCGCTCAGAGACACAGGGACCTCCCTGTCGAGTGCCTTAAGAAGGATGCTTTCTCTGGCATAAATCTCCTGCCGGGTCCATTGCGTCGGATGCTTGTCGCGGGCTTTCTCGAACAAGCGTTGCGCTTCCAATGAGCGCTTTTGATCCGGGCGCCGTACGCGGCACACGATGGTTTCGTTTTGGACTGCAAGGATACCTTGCGGCTCCCAGGACATTTGTTCAAAAAGTTCGGCTGTTTTACTGGCAACACTCTGGGCAACCTCTTTAATTTTTTGGTAAGGAGGCTTCTTTGGGGGCGGGCTGGGGAGTGCATAGTTGAGGTTATTGATGTCTCCGCTGGCGCCGTTGGTGAGCAAGCCGACAAATGGCTTGTTGGGATATTCCCTTTGAAAATACTGCTTCAACCAATTTCCGTAGGCCCCAAAATAGTCGGCCGAGATGCCGTTGACTCCACCGACATAGTGAAGGGAATAATTGCCTATCAATGCCAAAGGCGAACCGTCACTCCTGGAAATACCCAGTACTTCCAGAATAGGGTCCGTGGGTCCTGAGGGTTGGCTGATATCAGGATTCCCGTAGCCAGGGTTCATGCGGACCCTATCTTCGTGCGATCCAAACGGGTTTTCGTAGTTTGCTCCTTCTTTGAGGAGCCACCTGCGATTGAACACATGTTCGGGAATGGGAGCCCTTGCCCATCCGATCCTGACAGGTTCCTCAGGTTGATGGCTTATCTTTATCACCCCATCGATTACGGTATCAATCATCCATTCAAGATAATCCGTTTCCGCATCATTGAGAAAAAGGCCGGTCAACGGTGGGGCGGAATGGGTGTGTGTCGCCGATAGGTTGATATGGTTCGGCGGAATGCCTGTGGCTGTTGCGATGCCTTTCTGCAACGGCTTGAACGCCTGTTCTGGTAAGACACAAACATCCAAGGTTCCCACTATCATGCGCGTTGATGCGTTGGAGAGCACCACAATGCGGGCCTTCAGTGGATCATGGATGATGGATGTTTCAACAGGATGCATGGATCCTGCGAGACGAATAGGCAAGTTCGTGGGAGTGATGTCGATGATGCCAGCACGTGCCATGAAATTGGAAGGTGTGGTATCTGCCTGAATCCCGTTGCATAAGCAAATGAGGAGAATGCCTGCCAGGTGATGAATCGGCTGCAAAGGCTGTGGCTTCATCGGTGACTTACCCAGATCAAAAGAGTTCATCAAGCCAGGACGATTCATGGTTCTTCGTTGTCCATGCCCTCTGACGCAGAGGTTAGAGTAAGCCATGGGTCAAGGACCTTGGTGAAGACCTGGTCCAGGTAACCGTTGGGTACGCCATTGTTCACCGATGTGGTGACGGTTTCCTTTCCTGCCACATACTGGTTCCAGCGATTATCCAAGTCCACTCCCATAATGCGAATGGGCCCTTGGTAGGAACGACTTGAGTGAGCTGCATGAAATACCAAAAGGATTTCTTTTTGGTTGGCTTCGGCAGTCACCAAAGGCATGGACACGCCTGGCGGCAGGTGAAGGGCTTTGATGAGGATTGGTTTGGAGTGACCGAAGGTTCGCTGAATGCTTAACTTCAGTTCTTGGGAATCTCCAGGTTGGATGTTCAATCGCTCACTTTCGAGGGTGAGGTGGCAAGAGGGGCGCATGGGGCGGGCGATCACGCGATAACGCGTCGGAGGTTGACTGCTTTTCAGCAGGGAAGAGACCCGAAGGTAGCAGGTTTGTGGATCCTTTGACTGCCACTCCATTCGGGGGTCTCGCATCCCTGCGGCATCATCATTGGAAGCCATTTCCTTTCCATCTTCCGAGTAAAGTTTGAGCAGGCAATCCCCTTCATACCCCAAGCGACCTGATTGAACCTCCAACTGATACCATGTATGGGCCTCAGGGGACCAGCGATACCAGTCCATATCTTCTGGATGATCCAGGCTGCCCCGTGCGGCATGGGAGATCCCTGTTGCAGTCTCAAGCCGATCATTGGGCTCCTTTTCCAGCGAAAGGTTTTTCATATGGATGAGACGCCTTTGTTCCTCTGTTGCACGATCGGAATAGCGAGGCAAGATGCCGGACCGACCTGGAGGAGAACGGACGTCGTGGAGGTTCCAGCCGTCCAGGTTCAAACGAACCGACCCTTCTTCTTTGAGGGTTTCAGAAGCCTTCATGTAAGGTCGATCGGTGAGGAGAAGTTGGTAGATGTAACCATCGCCATTTCCGAAACGCTGGCTAGCGTTGGCCGGGTAGGGGAACCCCATGACCTGCACGTAATAGTGATCCGACCGGGACACGTCGAAGGCGATGAATGGATCGAGATGATAATGGTCATGGTTGATGGCTAGCACTCTGCCATCCGCGTCGAGTAAGCGCATGAGTGGATCCACAGTAGATCCCAGCACATAAGCGTCCATGCGGGCGATCAATGTGGTGCCCGCTTTTAAAGCCACCTGATAGGTGTCCACATCCTGGCGCTCCGAGAGTCGACCATGAATCATTCGGTGGATGGGTACTCGATTGGCGTTGGCCATGGTGTGGTTGGCTTCGGTTTCCCGAAAACTTTGGGTTTCATTGATCAAAAACCAACGAGCTTGGGATGCGCCTTCTTTGTTAAACAATCGTATCAAAACGGAACCAGGAGGAATGTTCTTTCCAATTTCAACGCTCCACGTGTTAGGGGTCTCCTCTGCCGTGAACCGGACCTCGGGATTGGATACCCAAATTTTGGGGGGCCAGTCATTGTTTTTTCCGACACTGGTGACCGTGAGCGTTTCACCTACCTGGCCTCCGACCGGAAACCAATGTTGAAGCTCGGGAGCTGCGGCATGCATCCAGAAGGATACGGAATGCAATAGATGCAGTAAGACCCATGAAACGGTCCAGGTTGAGGTCCTCAAGAATGGGGGGCGTGATCGCATCTTGGTATAAAATCTAGCTTTGTGGGCTGCATGCATCAAGGCTTAGGACTGGTTCATGGTGGCTTTTACTTCAGAAGATAGTGTCATCAAGGATTGCCTTCTGAGTCACCCTCTATTTAATTATTTAATAGACTCAGATTGATGATGAATCTCGTATCTTCCAGTGTCCCTCAAAGGGCTGCACCGCATTCGAAGGAGGCCTTTTCAGGAGAATGCCGACAGGCGCCAGCTTGTCTGAATGCCATTTTGTTCAAGAGAGTCGTGGCATGTTGCCTCCTCCTATGTCTTGCAACGGTCACCTGTTTAAAGGCTCAGCAGCTTGAGGGATTAAGGCCTCACATCCAACAGATCGTTTCGGTGGACGATCATATTGAAGTCACTGCTTTTGTGCCAGAAGGATACCAGCAGGTTTTTCTGGAAGGTAAACCACGTTTTGGTCAAGGGGCATGGGTGCCTAAAGCCGTTTTGTACACCAATGGGCAAGCTGGGGTTTTTCGGTTTGAGCTCAAACCATCCAGAGACAATGAGTGGTTGCGCATCAAGGCCGTGCGTCTGGATGATTTGGATGCCAGCGCTTTTACCGGTCCTCATGAATTTGTGGCGCCTCAGGAGGAAGAGGGTATCACTGCCAATGCCATTCCAACCCTCGACGGGGCGGCAGGTGCTGAAATGGAGGACGCTTCCAAGACGAGCGAAACCAGTGAGCGAAGCGTTGTGGAATCGGATATCTGGAGCATTCACGAAGATCGTCTCTTCTTCTTCAACCAATTCAGGGGGCTCCAAGTGGTGGATATCAGCGATGTGAAGCAACCCCAACTGTCCGGTGAATTGTCTCTCCCTGCAGCAGGCGAACAGATGTATGTCATGGACGCCGCCTATGCGGTTCTCCTGGCTCGAAACCGATGCAACTATTGGTCTGGCGATGCGGAAAGTCGTCTTGTCATGATCGATGTTACGAAGCAGCAATCTGTCATTGCTTCGAGTGTTCCGGTTCAAGGAACGATTCAAGAAAGCAGGCTGGTGGGGACGGCTCTCTATGTGGTTTCGCAAATCTACCAATACCGGGAAGACTTGCTAGGCGAGAGGGTTTGGGAATGGGGTTCCTTGGTGAGCAGTTACGACTTGAGTGATCCATCTCAACCCATCGCCCGAGATTCGATCTGGATTCCTGGTTATGGGAATGTCGTCCATGCGACTTCGGAAATGCTTTTTGTCTGTACGCAGGGGGAAGGGCAAAATGACTGGTGGCAGTCGCGTATTCGAATGATCGATATAGGAGCGTCGGATGGCAGTATGGAGGAAGTAGCCATCATCCAGCCTCGTGGTCGGGTGAAGGACAAGTTCAAACTGAGCGTACATGAAGAAGTGCTCAGGGTGATCAGTGAGTCCAGAGAACCTGAATTGATGACTCGGCTGGAAACCTATGACTTAAGTGTTCCAGCCAAACCCATCCGGTTGGGGCAGGTTGAACTTGGAAAAAATGAAAGCCTCTTTGCCACTCGTTTTGACGGGGATAAAGCCTACATCGTGACCTTTCTCAGAGTCGACCCCCTGTGGATCGTGGATCTTTCCGATCCCTCCCGACCGACGATCTCAGGCGAATTGGAAGTGCCTGGCTGGTCGACCTACATTCAGCCTCTCGGAGACCGTCTCCTGAGTATTGGTATCGACAATGTGGAAGGCTGGCGTGTGGCCGTATCCTTATTCGACGTCCGGGATCCATCGCAACCAGGGTTGTTGAGCCGTGTGCCTATTGGTACGCATCACAGTTGGAGTGAGGCCAACACGGATGAAAAAGCCTTTGGATGGTTGGAAGAAGCAGGCCTGATCCTGGTTCCCTTTCAGGCTTACGAGGAAAATCAGACGACCATGGCCGTTCAGTTGATCGACTTACAAGGAGACCAACTGGTCAAGCGCGGCCTGATTGAGCATAAGGTGCGTCCAAGAAGATCCACCATGGTCGATGAGGCCATTCTCTCCCTTTCAGGGAGAAGTTTGCTTTCGGTCGGGGTTGAGGATCGGGATCACCCCCGAGTCCAATCCGAGTTGGAGCTTTCCTGGAAAGTGGATCAATTGTTCGCTTTCGAAGAGTATCACATCGAATTGAACAGGGGGAGCCTATGGAGCCCAGCCTCATCATCCATTCGAGTTGTCAGCGTGGCAAACGATACGGCTGCCCTGTCAAGGATTCCCCTCGGAGAGGATTATGTCTTGGGTGCTGAATTGCGAGGGCAACTTTTCTACACCCTTCAGGCAAGCGGTGGTCCTTCGCATCTGGTCCAGGTGGAAGACTCCGAAGAGACTCGGGAGCAAAAGCTACACTTAAAGGTCTTTGATCTCAGCGAAATGCCTGCGGTGAGCTTGGTTCATGAATCGGTGACTCCGCTTGAAACCACACTGCCCATGAGTGACCTCAAGGCTTTGTGGGTCCGCGAAGATCTTTTGGTCTGGCAGACTTCTCAAGGCAATTATTACGGATGGTGGGGCGTTCCGTTCATGGATGTCGTCGGTGATGCCCTTTGGCCTTGGCCTGGCAACTGGGGAGGGGCAAGATTTCTTGCCTATCGGGCTCCCGGCGATGGGAAGGCCACCTTTCTCTCTGATTTTGACATGGCCTTGGATTCGGTTTGGGATTTCTCGGAAGCTTACACCGCTGAAGGTCTGGTTTACCTCAGTTATCAGACCATGCTTTCAGGAGAGAATGTTTCTCTCAAGCGTCCTGGTATTCCATGGGTGCGGAAGTCCTATCTTTCAGTCATTGATTACGAGGATCCCATACACCCAACCCTTCGCGATCCGGTCAGCCTCCCGGGGCAGCTCAAAGGCCTGTCGCATCAAGGTAAGGTGGTCTATACCGTCGGGCAGCACTATGACGCGGATACTTTTCAATCCGACGGAAAGGATTGGCTGGACGTCTTGGCCTACGATGGCATTGCAGCCCGGTTGAGTGACTCCAGGCACTTTTCGGACCAATGGCCTCATCTGGTTCAGGTCGATGGCGAGGGCCGCATCATCGCGCATCAGTTGGATGTGTCGCCGGAAAACGATCTCAAGGATGCGCCAGATATCTCCAACATCAGCCAATGGACGGTGAGTTCAAGAGGTCTGTTGGAACCGGTAGGAAAGCCCTGGTTTCTTCCTTTTTCTTCCTACGAGATGGAATGGAGTCATGATGATCTGCTGCTGCGCATGGGGCAGGACGTTTGGCACTTTGGACTGGCAGAACAAGGGGGGCTCAATCTTTTGGGAGCCTACACGCCAAGCGGTTGCCATGGTTTCTCCCTGGATGGATCTTTGCTCGGGGAGGAAGGGTTACTCTCGGCTCCCGGGGGAGACTACGGAGCACTGGCATTGACCCAGCATGATGCCGAACAACCTGTCGTTCGTTTTGCCACCGGTGTTCGATTCGATGACTGCGAGTCTTATTGCGAGGAATCGCTCTACATTGAGCGGACTTACACGACCTTCGTGGCGTCTACCTCCATGAACACGCTCCCACCTTATCAAGAGCGCTCCTGGGATGCGACCCTTTGGAGCCGTTGCGAGTCCCTTCTGGATTGGGAGAGCTTTCAGGCCTTGCCAGCGGATGTGTCTTGTGCGGATTGCGAGGGAACAGGCACCGAATGGATCGAAATCAGTCTGGCAGGTGCGACACATCGTGTGACCTTTCCACAAGGCGCCAGACTGGAGGGTGCGGAAGCCCTTCAGGATCTTCTTCAAAGACTGCGTGGATCCTTCAAGGTGCCACCTCCTGAACTGGAATCCTTACGGTACTTTGAACATACCAGCGGGATGGATGGTTTGTCTCGTAAGGACGTCACCATCAACCCTTCCAATACCTACTGGCATTTTTCCGATCCTTCGGGCGCCAGCAAACCGCGATCCGGATCCAGGCGAACACAAGCCAGAGACTGGCAATCTTTAACCGAAATAGTTCGATGGCCAGCTGTCCTGGAAGCGGCCCTGCCTTGGGAAAACCGTTGCTGGGACTGTGAAGGCTTTGGATGGTTAGAGCTCAGCGTCCACCATCAATCCTATCAGATCCCTCTCGATGCTCCAGGCATTCAAGACCTGTTGGTAGAGGTTCTGTCTCAGGTGAGCTTATTCGAGCCGCCTGCGCCTCCAACGAAGATTTCTCGAGTCGTTTATACAGAAGACTTGGGGCGTTGTGTGGGGTATTGCGTCAAACAACAACAGTGGGATGGTGAAACCCTTGTCCTTACGGCGAGAAGTCCTGATACCTCATTCCCTGCCATCGACATCAAGCAGGAAGTACCCGAGGATGTCTGGCAGCTTCTGACCGAGCTGCTTTCAAGTCAACCATGGGATGACTGGGGGAGTGAAATCGGTTGCCCTGGATGCACAGACAGAGGGAAAGGCATTCTGCAAGTTTGGGAGGGAGATGCGGTTCATGAGGTATCTTTTGATTTGCCTTCCCCTCCTGATACCTTGGCCGAGGTAATGGATATCCTCAGCCAGTGGGGAGAGATTGCGGACTGGGGTGTGGACGATGCCTCCGCTTCAGAATGATTCCCTTTTTGGGCTTGCTCTCCATCACACGCATGTTGGCTTTCACCCGCACTCGAGCCCAAGGTATGCCAGATGGCACTTCTGCACCAAGGGTTTGGTAGGCGTTGTCTTGTCTGTGCTTGATCTGTCGCTTTGCAACACCCCTGCAGTCGGCGGTCTATGGTTTGCGGGTCATCGATGCCAGTACGGGTGTCGGTATTCCACTGGTGGAATGCAAAACCACACAGCAAACAACCTACTGGAGTGATAGCACTGGATATGTCGTGATTCATGAACCGGGTCTCGATGGGGAAGAAATGTTCCTGCACCTGCGCTCCGACGGGTATCAAATCAAAGCCGATGGTTTTGGCTACCAAGGAACTCGCATTGACTGAAGCCCAATCAGACCTCTCTGATTAAGATCAACCGGACACAGCCTGCTGAAAGGGTCGGACGCATCACAGGCATTGGGCGTTATCGAGATGCCCAGCTTCTGGGTGTGAAGCCTTACATCGATTGGCAAGAACCCTCTCTGCAGGTTGCCGGCCAGGATTCCAGCCAGGGCGTTGTTTTTGGGCGAAAAATTTACTGGTTCTGGGGGGATACCTCCATCCTTCGTTAGCCTTTAGGCAATTTTCATACGACCGGTGCCACGAGCCCTAACGATGTGAACCCACCCCTGGTCGCATGGTCCTACTTTTTAGATGGTCGGGGGCTGCCCAAGCCCATTTTTCCCATGTTTCCTGCCGGTGATTTGGTGTGGGTGGATGGTCTATGTGTGCTGCAAGATGCATCAGGGCAAGAAAGGATGGTGGTCCATTACTCAAGAAGAGAATCCCTTGAAAAGCAGCTTGAGCATGGTTTGGCCGCCTTTGATACCGAAGAAAACCGATTTAAAATTCTCGTGTCATTCGATCTTGAGAATCAATGGCAGCATCTCAGAGGGCACCCTCTGACGACTCATCATGGCGATCAGTCCTATCTCCAATTTGGAGATGTGTATGCCCACATTCGCGTTCCCAAGATGTGGGAAGCGACCCAGGATCCAAACGCCTACGAGTCTTTCGGTCCCTTCAAGGAGCCCGGAGAAGGTTATGCCTGGAGGAGGCATCTGCCTCCGGTGACATCGGAGCAAGAGTCAAGTTGGTTGGAAAACCAGGTCATGCGAGAGTCCGATTGTTGGACTCTCAGCCGCCATGCGACCACAGGCGATTGGGTCCAGCTGCATCGGGGTTCTGTTCGATGGAATCCTTATTTGAAGAAATACATTCTGATTGCCAATCAAATAGGTGGCTCCTCCATGTTGGGCGAGGTTTTTTACGGAGAATCGGAAAAGCCTGAGGGGCCCTGGCCAAAAGTCGTCAAAATTGCCTCACATCAAAGAATGTCCTTCTATAACCCGGTGCAGCGAGCATTTTGGGACGAGCAAGGAGGGAGAGTTATTTATTTCGAAGGAACCTACGTGACGACTTTTTTGGGTCATGAGCACCCTGTGCCGCGTTATGATTACAACCAGTTGCTCTACCGATTGGATCTGGAGCATGGCTCCCTGCGAGAATTGAGCACCCCATGAAAAAGCCGCTCCTCCAAAGGAGCGGCCGTGCTTGCGTTTTGAATTCGGAGTGATCAGGGCTTAAAGACCATCGGGTGAGTGTGAGGCCCTACGAAATTTTTCGAGATCTCGATCGTTGGCGAAGGTACGGGTGTCCAAGCCTGTGACAGCCGTAGCCGTTTGCTCCACCCAGCGCCAATTCTCGACGTGACCGTCTGCAAATGAAAGATTCCCACCATTGCCATGTCGGCTTGCCGGTGCGTTTTGCCAGTGACCTGTGTTTGCCCCTGCAGGGTCCCGTACGGCAAAGAATCCATCGTCGATACTGTCTTTATCTTCATCGACAAAAACAAAGGCTTGCGAGGGGCCTGGCGTGTTGATGGACGACTCCTTGGTCCATACCTTGAGGCCTGGGTAAACCCAGTCAGCGTTCCCATTCATGCGACCACTCATGGAGAAACTCCTGACTCGGATAACCGTACGGGATCCTTGCTTGAAGGCCACATCGGAAGGGCAGCGATAAATCTCCTCCGAGGAGTTGTAAGGGTAGAGGGCAGCCTGCATGATGTCTAGGCGGTTGGTCCATCCAGGGGAAGAGGACACATTCCCACCAATCCACGAATCTCTCGTACCGAGATGATTGAGTACCAGTTTGCCATCGTGATCGGTGGCATACATGATCCAGCACAGCTGCATCTGTTTCAGGTTGCTTAGACATGAGATACCCTTGGCTTTCATCTTTGCCTTGCTGAGCGCTGGTAAGAGCATGCCGGCCAAAATGGCGATGATGGCAATCACCACCAGCAGTTCGATCAAGGTAAAGCCTTTTCGGGAAGGACGTGGGTACAAAGTGTTTGGAGTCATCATAATGGCGAGCTGGGTAAACTGCTGGATTAAAGGCAGGAATACGAAAGGAGGTCAATGTCAAAACAGGTCTCGCTTCAAATCGTAAGGCCTCACCCAACGGTTTGGGGTAAGAACATGGAATCCACTCTTGATATTGGCAGGACGATGGTCATTAATGCCCTCCTTCGATGATTGGTCTCTTCGCCCGCTATTTTCAAAAACTGCCAAAGAAGTCCCGGGCGATTGTTCTCACTTGTCTTTATGGTGTGGTCGCCGGCGTCGTTGCCGTCGCTTTTCACAAGTCCATCCAGTTCGTTTTCAATCACACCATTGCTCAGTTTGCCACCTTATCGACCAAGAGCTTTTTGCTGGGATCCCTGGCGACCATGTTAAGCACCTCCTTGCTGGTCGGCTGGTTGCTCCAGCATTGTAGCAAGGAAGCATCAGGGAGTGGGATTCCCCAGCTCAAAATTGCCTTTTGGAGTGATTTTGGTCAGATCCCCTGGCGAGTGACCTGGGTCAAGTTTGTGGCTGGCGTTCTGAGCATTGGTGGGGGGGCGAGTATGGGACGTGAAGGCCCCAGTGTTCAATTGGCCAGTGGTGTTGCCTCCAATCTGGCCGGAATATTGGGAGAACCCAAGCAGAACCGACGCCATGCGGCTGCATCGGGAGCCGCTGCCGGTCTGGCGGCTGCTTTCAATACGCCTCTGGCAGCCATCACCTTTGTGCTCGAGGAAATTGTTCAGGATCTGAACAGTCGATTTCTGGGAAGTGTGTTGCTCGCTTCCGTCATCGGTGCCTTCGCGGTGCACTTTCTCGCCGAAAAAAATCCAGCACTGGAAATCTTTGCTGTCGGAGCACCTGACTGGACGATTTACCTGCTGACGCCTTTGGTGGCAACCACTGCTTCTTTGGTAGGGGTGATGTTTCAGCGTTTCAGTCTGTCCTTGCGTGCTTCCTGTAAGCGATGGAACAAGGTTCCAGGATGGCTCACTCCTGCCTTGGGCTCCCTGATCGCGTGGGCTATCGGTGCGTGGGTGTTTCTCTACACCCGGAACACGACAGGGCAGGGGCACCTCGGTGTGTTTGGTGTGGGTTACGAGGACTTGAATGCTGCTTTGACAGGGCCCTTTGACTGGAGAATCGCTGTGTTGCTTCTGGTGGGAAAGCTGATTGCGACCATCTGCTGTTATGGCATGGGGGGGTGTGGGGGGATTTTTTCGCCTACTCTTTTTTTAGGGGGAA
>Ga0208624_1000728_pt1 | contig 16376 bp, 21 predicted proteins | sample Knorr_S23_td_DCM_FD_185607 | JGI IMG/M metagenome (GOLD analysis project Ga0208624, IMG submission 185607) | Marine microbial communities from Southern Atlantic Ocean transect - Knorr_S23_td_DCM_ad_71m_LV_A (SPAdes) (version 2) | ecosystem: Environmental > Aquatic > Marine > Oceanic | place...
CGTTGGACTGGTCTTCCTTATCTTTGAGTTGAGGCAGACCTCAGCAATCGCACTATCTGAGATAAGGCAGGAAAGAACGCTTAGCATAATTGATGAATACACCTCCTACGCCAAAGATGAGCAATTTAACTCCCTTCTACACCGAGCGATAGATAATGCGGATTTTGACTCTGTTTCCGACAAAGAATGGGGACAGATAAGACACTATGAACTAGCAAGGGGCTTCAGGCTTGAAGACGTCTTCTTTCAATACCAAGAGGGACTAATTGACGAGAGCGCCTACCGATTTAGCATTGCTATGGCTGCAAGTCGGACACCTCTTTGGAAGTGGTTAAGAATTCCAGATCCTAACCCTAAGTTTCGGGCTGCAATTGAGAGTTACATGAAAGAGCCAGAATTCAAGGAGAGCAACTTTGCGATGATTTTCAAAAAGTGGAGCGAGGGAAAGACAAGCCCTTCGAAAGGCCTAGGCTCTCCATTTGTATTTGAATGAAGCCACAGCTTCTTCCCCAAAAAATTATCGTTCTAAAGTTCAGCCTCTACCTTCATTTTATCATGAGCAAAATCACTCGGAGAAATTTTTTTCAACGAACAGGAATGGCCGCAGCAGGTGGCATCGCCTTACCCGGACTTCTATCGGCATCCCTGCGAGCGGAAACTGAGGCAAACTGGATTACTAAGCCTGAATGGCTGAATCTGACAAGAGAGCCGGCAATTGAGCCTGAGCTTCCTATCATTGATCCTCATCATCATTTGTGGGACCGAAGCCAACTGGCAGACCGCTATATGCTCGAGGAACTAATCGAGGACACTCGAGATCACAACGTCCGCCAGACCGTTTTCGTGGAGTGTAGCGCCATGTATCGTGCTGATGGCCCTGAAGAATTTAGAGTGGTCGGCGAGACAGAATTTGTACAGGGTGTTGCCGCTATGAGTGCAAGCGGCGCTTATGGCGAGATGCGGGCCGCAACGGGTATTGTTGGCTCAGCAAACCTATGCCTAGGTGAACGTGTTGCTGCGGTACTCGAAGCCCAGATTGCCGCCAGTCCGCAGCGCTTTCGAGGCATCCGGCAGCGAGCGGCTTGGGGCGATAGCTCCTACATACGTGCACTGGGTGGATGGCCATCTACGCCTGCCAATTTGCCTAAACGGATCCTTTTGGATTCGGATTTTCGTAAAGGATATGCGCAGCTGCGCACTTATGGATTATCGTTTGAGGGTTGGGTATTCCATACCCATATCGATGATCTGGCCGACCTTGCTAAAGCATTTCCGGATACAACTATCATCTTCAATCATCTTGGTGGACCTATTGGGGTGGAATCCTATGCAGGACGGCGCGACGAAGTGTTTGCTGCATGGAAGCTTTCGGTGGCCGAACTCGCAAAATGCCCTAATGTTGTCGCAAAGCTTGGTGGCTTGCAAATGATTGTAAATGGTTACGATTGGCACAAACTAGACAAGCCACCGACATCTGACCAGTTGCTCGAGACAAATCGAGATTGGTATAATTACACCATCGACCAGTTTGGTCCCGACCGTTGTATGTTTGAAAGCAATTTCCCTGTGGATAAGCTGTCCTGCTCCTACACAGTCCTTTGGAATCAATTCAAGAAGCTCACCAAAAATTTCTCTAAAGATGAACGAGCAGACATGTTTCATGACACCGCAATGCGTGTTTACCGGCTGCCAAGAGTATAGCGGACATTTACTTCTTCTCAGCAAATACTTCTCGAAGTCTACTTGCTTTAACAGGGAGCAAACGTCCTGCGAGCTTGAGCGCAACTCACAGCAAGACAGTGTCGCTGGAGTTAGCGACTAGCGGAGCAAACGGTAGAGTCGGCTCTTCGGCCCTAGACCAGACTTACCCGATCAACTGCCCCCCAGAAAAAATTGCCTCTCGATGGGTGTTCCAGCAAGGGTTAACACGATGCTCAAAACCTAAGTAAGACAGGTATTATTCTGGCAACTATTTACTTAGGAACAAGCATTGGGCTGGTCGCATATGCTCAGATACTGAACGACCCTAAATCCAAATTCTTGTTCTTGCAGTTACCGATTGCACTTCAACACGCTTTTCTTCTGAAACTGGATTTAAACGACCTGCTGCGTGGTGCATCTTGGCCATCTACATACCTAGCTCTGATGCCACCAATGGGTGTAATTTTATACCTGATAGGTCGTCTTCTTGAGTTTATTTTCAGCAAGCTCATTAACAGGGGGAAATAGATCGATAAATCTGCTTTCCTAGCACTCTTACAGGCACTCTCATTTTGACAAAAAATAGGCCATTTTAGCCCAAAAACAGGCAAAAAACGTCAATTTTGGCTCATTTTATGCCATTTTTGGTCTATTTTAGGCATTCTTAGTTTTAGAATTTGTCCTACTTAGATCACTGTTTTACCTGCTTTAATAGCGTGAGATTTTTGTACGCCGCCCTGCTTATTTCCTTTCTGTCAGTCGGCTGCTCAAAAACCTCAACAGAGCCAAAAGTGGACGAGTCAATGCTCACGCCCATTGAAGACTTGGGTTTTTCCCATGACGTGGAGGCGGACGATAGCGAGTGGGATGATTTGGAGAAAGTCTATGCCAAGTTGACAGCCCATTGATACGTAGACCCTGATAGGGTAACCAGAAAATTAGCGGGAAAACATGGCTTCAATTATACAAGCTATTATGGAATAGATGAGGATTCGGTTGGTCTGGAAGAAGAAGCTCACAATTCTGATTGGATTCGTAGGCTATCTTTTGGAACAGCCGCGTTGATCGGCGTCCTCTTACTAGTATCAGAATTTTCTCCATAGCCTTCCAATCTTCTCCCTAGCTTTAGCTAGAACGTCTTCATACTCCTCTTGGCTGACAACGTTCCTAGCGTAGCCAGCTTCCTTCTTCCTCTCCTCAATTCGGTAAGCTAGCTGCCACGATTTCTCTTTGGCTGTAGAGACGTAATACACATCGCGGAAGGGGCTTTAAATTTACCGCTCTCCATGCGGGTTCTCGCTTCCCCAATAATATCCTCCTCCAAACTGTGGAGGTTGAGAAACAGTTGCTTGGAAAGCCTAGCTCCCACCTCGGTCCATTTGCGTAGATGATCGGCATATTCCATCAGGGTGGGCCTAATCGTTTTATGGCAAAACCCGTACTTCTTTAACCATCTGACTTTGAGAAACGCCTAGACAGAACAGTCAGAGAATTAGGCCAACCTCCTCAGGATTCATCCTGCTCAAACTCTCAACGCCTTCATCTCGCTTCTCGCTCGCGTACTCCTGTACTGCATCAGCGATACTTTCTTTTAGTTCCGTAAATTCCAACTTCATGTTACCATTATACCACATGAATGCGGTGATTGCCCCACGGAAACCCATCCAGTTAGGAGAAAAAAAAGAAGCAGCCCTCCCAAACTGCTTCTTTGAATCGCTCTTTCGACATCGCTATACAGGTTAACGTCGAGCGAGCTAACTTAAGTATGGTTTGAGGGTTTCATATCGTTTCTCAAAAATCAAGCACTCCCATTAGCTGAACCACTTTTGGGGAACATTGAAAGAAGACCTGCTAATTTTGGCCCGTGAAGCCGAATGAGAAAAAAGAGAGAGCGACCCTCCCACAGGCCGCTCTCATTTGTCTCCTATGTATGTTGCCTAGGGATCGCTCTGTGAGCGTTTCCAAAGGCTTTCACCCCTTAAGCAGCTACTTAGTCATCTAGGCTAAGCGTTTGTTCCAGATATCTCGTTAGGTTAACTAGCCTCCTCTTCATTTGTGTTTTTGGGTTTTGGAACTATCCAGAGCTTCTTCCCTTTCTTTTCAATGTGGTAGTTTTTCAGCTCATCGTGAGCCATGAGTGACATGAACTTTTGGTCGTTCACGTTGATCTGCTGCATGGCTTGCCGCTTCCCCATTTTGTGATCGTTGGCTTCAATTATTTCTACGAGCTTTTCAGCCTTATCGGTTTTTCCCCGATGCTCTTCCGTGGTGATAATCTCTAGTATGTTTTCAAAGTGCCACTCAACGATGGCACAAGCAGCCTTGGCTAACGGGAGGTCGATAACATCCGTGTTTTTTATCACGGCGAGATTGCCCCCATTCTAATAGCCTGCTCTCTTCCCCTATATGCACATGGCTGAGTCGCGTATTTATCTTCTGCTCCTTTCCCTAGTCTCTTGTGAAACAGTCTAAAGTATTCACGAGCGTCTTCCAACACCACTATCTCAGTCGGTTCACCGTACGAATAGCGGGAATCTAGGAGTCGATAGATATGATTCTTCCAACGATCTGTGAGTCCCTGCGGAACGGATATAGCCTGCCCATCGTCTGGACGGAAGACCGATGGCACTTTATGCGCCAAAAACCTTCCGAGGAAACCTTGGAACCTAGTATCTTCCTGCTGAATCATCCTATCCACGATGGGCGGTTGGCTCAGAACTACCATGCTACAAGTAGCTGCAGGGCATGAGACTTGGGCCCTGTCTTTATCGATACGGAACGTATTCAAGGAGGAGGAACTCCACAGGCTGTTGTACAGAGAAAGGTCAGTTCCCGCTTTTGGACTGTATCTTCCCCCATCATGCTGAGGACACGGACACCTTCATCGTTGAAGATAGCGATGCAGCCGCCGTTCTGTTGGGCCAGCACTTCAACAGCTTCGGGGGTGGCGTCCTGAAGATAAACCACCTTCGGGCTGCAATTCTCCTCGTGCTTGCTCAGAGCTTGTTGAACAGCATCGCGATCCAGTTGAACATATATGCGTTGATCACGGTTAATCGCTTTAGCTAGCTCATCCTCTGGACCTCTCACGGCCTTCCCGATTTAGCTTAGCAGATTTTTGCGTGGTTATAGGAATGCATCCAAAAGCGGAATCACTTGCCAAATTCTTAACGTAGGTTGGGTCCTTGTGAAATAGGATCCTGAACACCTCATCTATCTGAGATGCGGTGATAGGCAGCCCCTGCAATAGCTTTGCAAACCTTACCCTTGCTTCGGGGTCATTGAGATGCAGATTGCGGAGCTTTTCCTTGTTCTCGGCTAAATCAAAAGCTTCTAAAATTAGGGGCAAGAGATGCTCCCTAAGCGAGGGGTTCTGGTACAGCTCAGGGATTTTCTCTTTCTTCTTTCCACTCATAATACTGCAAAATGCCCTACCTCAGGAACAGTAGCTCCCTCTGGGGCTACTTGCCAGTACAGGAAGGCTGAATCCTCTTCGGGATTATAGCGTTTGTAATGCTTCTCAAACGTCTTCCTGTTGGTATGGCCCATCTGAACCATAGTTTGATCAAAACTTTTGAAATGGTGGAAATGATAAGTGCCGTAGGAATGTCTAAAGATGTCCTTCTTACCACTAACGCCTAAGGCTTCTCTGAATCTTTGGTATTTAGCGTGATACTCGTTTCTTGATAATACAGCTCCAACCCTCTCAGAGGATGGTATGGTTTCAAGCCAACTGACCAAGTTAGGCTCCATGTCCACTAGCCTACCTTCAGTACCCTTAGTGTTTACGCCTTTCACATCGATGTATGGCTTTGTATGCGCACCTTGAGGTTCCAGTATAATTTGCTCCCATAACAACGGCGGCTTATCTTTGCTACCCATCAATTCGCTAGGCCGAACACCAGCAAACATGAGAACCGATATGCCAGCAACTATGTCCCTGTATTCTTGAGTTTGGAACAACTTGGCTGCTAGCCTGAACTCCTTGATCGTGAGGATTTCAATTTCTGCCCGTATCTTTTTATCATTAAGGAAGGCCGTGGGATTGAGTGTTATCCAACCTCTCTTGTGCGCGTGATTAAATATTGGTTTAATGTGCCTCAAAGCCTGATTGTAGTGATACCCGCTGGCACTGTAATGCTTCTCCAAGAAGTTTGAAATCTCCTCTTCCGTAATACTGTCGACGTTCCTCTTCCCAAAATGAACAAGAAATCCTCTCTCTTTGATTCTTTCATCCTCCTTGGCTCTGGGGTTCGGCAGCGGTCCGTGCATAACACAATGCAGCTCCCGCTTATGTCCGTAAGACCAGTTTCTCCCCGTTTGCCTCGTTCTGTAATCCACAGACGCCTTCAACACTTCAGTAACGGTTCGGGCTTCCTCCCAACCTATGAGGTGTTCTGAATAATGCTTAACCGCAGCCTTGAGCGTCAGTTCATAATCTCCCTTTAGATTGAGACTCTTGAGCATGTTGATCGCCACCCTAGCATCGGCACTTTCGCTTGCCGTAAACCGAGCACTGCCAACTCCGTGCTTCTGAACGTGAGATTGTATTCTCCTAGATTCGGCTTCGGCTTTTGCCTCCGATCGGAAGTAGAGACGCTGACGCTTGCCCGTGGGCGAGAAGCTTGGAGGAATATCAACAATCCATTCTCCACCCTTACTTCTTTTAGGTTTTAGATTAGGTTTCCTCGGCAATACTGCCACAACCTGCCACTAAAACGGGCAATTTCAAGCTATTTTAGAGAAGAATGAGGTAGAATAAAAATTAGCTAATATCAATTAAGTATCTATCTAACAGCTATTTGAATAGGAAAACGGCCTGAAAAGTTAAATGCGATTTAATGTTATCCTATCATGGAAAGCTTCCGAAGCTAGGGTAGTCAAGTTCCGGGAGCTAGAAACGCATCGTCATGATAGGAAAGCTGAGTCGCTCGAATAATCGGGTTTGATCGACTTTAGTCCGAGCCTCACTGGAAATCGAGGTGAGCTGTGCCTTATGGACGGGTACTTTCGAGCAAAGCTTATCGAGTTCCGGATGAACTTGAATGCGCTGAAAAACGTGGGCTAGCAAAACGGCATCGCCTTGGGCGTCATGACGTCTTATGGAAGATAGTCCGGCTGCTAGGCGCTCCGCGATGTCGTCTAGGGAATTTCTCAGCCGGGAGAAGTCGGGCCACAGGGCTTCAAAAATATCCATGGTATCGATGAAGCAGACCGTTCGCGAAGCGGTCGGGTCGGCGTCGACGTGTTTGGCGATGAATCGAAAATCGAATCGATAGATGTCGTGCCCAAACAATGTAGCATTTCCGGCAAAGTCGGAGAGCATTTGGATGGCTTCCGTTGGGGAGGGGGCTTCCTTGACATCCGAATCGCGAACTCGTGTGAGCGTTTGGATCGTCTTCGGTATTGGCTTGCCCGGGTTCACATAGGTTGTGAACGAGCTTTCCATTTCCATTCGCATTCCACCTAGCTTGATCGCCGCGATTTGCGTTATTTCCTCTTTCTTGGGTCGCAAGCCGGTAGTCTCCAAGTCAAAGGCAACGATTTCCGAGACCCCGAGCAATGGATGGAAGTGTGGTTTTTGAGATAAAGAAAGAGGTTTCACCGGATGGAATCCTGATATGTCAGCGGCTTCTGAAAAGGGGACCGCGAGTGTCCTGAATTCGTTCCCCAGAAAGAACGAAGATTGGAACTATTTTATCGACCAAATTTTTCAAAAAATAATGTCGATGGGGAAATTTTAGTCACTTCCTTTAGTTGGGGTTTCTTTCGATAGCAAATTCAGAGCGAAGGATCTGAAGATTTGCCTTCTCGGATAGACAGAATCATCTGAATGTTGGAAAGGCGATGGGCGATTTCTTGGGCGATATTCAAGTCATTTTCCGTCTCCATGACCGTGCCCAAGCGGCTTTCGATTTGCTCCAAACGGGCCAGCTCTTTGGCATACTCCTCTCTCAGGGGAGAGCGTGCCTCTAGATTGCTGTGCGTGGGCTGGATCATTTAAAGTCCTAAACTTTGAAATTTAGTTGAATGTAAAAGAATGACAAGACCGATTTACATTTGTTTGATATTTTTTCGCAAACTTGATTTTGCTCCGGCCCGAGTCGCTCTCTGGGCTTTAGGCTTAGCATGATTTGGTTTTGTAGTTAGTATATAGATACGATTTTTGGTCAAAACGGCCATCGATTCGGCACTTGTCTTGAAGGGCAGGTTAGCTTTCATTCCCGTCAGCGATGGATACGATTCTATCTGGTAGGGATGTTCTAGTGGTTGATGACGAGCCCCTTCTGAGAAAACGGTTGAAGCGATTTCTGGAAGGCGAGGGGGCGAATGTCATAGCTGTGCCCTCATTTGAAGAGGGTCGTAGCGCCCTGACTTCGATGCCATTCGATTATGCGATGCTCGATGTGCATCTGCCCGACGGTTTGGGGGTCGATTTACTGGACGCAGCAAGCGGGGTCATTTGCATTATTATGACCGCCGATGGAGGCTGGGAAATAGCGGTCGAAGCGATGAAGCGGGGGGCAGCGGACTACATGGCCAAGCCTTTTGAGCTGGAAGAGGTTCCCATGATTCTAGGGCGTTGCGCTAATGCCAAGCGGAGTCGCCGCTCTCGCGAGCACCGCTTGGAAATGGAAGCGGGCGGCGGCGATGGAGAAGAGCTTTTCTTCGGTAAGTCGCTAGCTGAGCTAAAGAAAAACTTGGAAAGGATTTTGGAGTCGGATCGACGCCTTACGGAGAATTTGCCCCCGATTTTGTTGGAAGGAGAAACGGGCACAGGCAAATCTACCTTTGCCAAGTGGTTGCATGCCAAAGGGTCTCGGAAGGATCGTGAACTCGTCGTGGTTAATTGCGCGGCCTTGCCGGAGAACCTGGCGGAATCAGAGTTGTTCGGCCACGAAAAGGGAGCCTTCACCGATGCCAAAGAAAAGCGCATTGGGCTTTTCGAGGCAGCTGACGGAGGAACACTATTTCTTGACGAAATCGCCAGTCTTTCATCTGCCTTGCAGGCCAAAGTACTGCTGGCGATTGAAGAAGGCAAGATTCGCCGGGTTGGGGGTACTCGGGAGATCTCTGTGGATCCAAGGGTGATTGCCGCTTCTAATCGCGATTTGCGGCAACTTACCCAAGAAGGCCAGTTTCGAGAGGACTTGTATCATCGGCTCAATCTTCTGCATGTTAGAATCCCACCGCTGAGAGAATGCAAAGGGGACATTCTCTCACTTGTCGAACACCTTGGTTCTAGTTTAGCTGGCAGGTACGGGATCGATTCATTCGGTTTGTCGGCTAAAGGAGAGAGGCAATTGCAAGACCATGATTGGCCAGGTAACATCCGAGAGCTGGCCCATGAGGTTGAACGCGCCATTATTCTGGGCGATCCCAAACAAGCTGAATTCCAATCGCTCTCTCCGAGGATTGCCGATGTCAGTGAAATGGGAACGGAGACGTACGAAGGCGATTGGCTCAATCCCGTTTGGGAATTTCCAGATGAAGGCATCGATCTTGAAAACGCGATCGATCGATTGATCGAGCGAGCGATTGAGAAGGCGGGCGGCAACGTGACCTCCGCGGCCCGCTTGCTTGGAGTAAACCGGGACTACATCCGCTACCGTAAGAAAAAGCGTTCGGACTAGTTTGGGAATTATTCCCCAATTTTGTGTTCGATCGAGGGCGTAGAATTGGGAAATATTTCCCAATTGGTCGGAAAATGGAATCGACAAATTAAGTATTAGGAATTTAAGTATTTACGGGCAAGTAAGTTACGGGGTTTCAATTATGTTGGCACGAATGATGCGGATGACGTTGGCGAATCGATCGAAGGGCTGGGAGGCCCTTTTGAAACATAAACCCAAAATTAGACACTATAATGAAAAAATATCTATTATCGCTAATCGCATTTGGAATCCTATCCAGCGCGGCTTTCGCGAAAATCGAGCGCCCGAAAATGAAGAGGCAAGAAGCAATGCTTGATCGTATAAACGCGGCTTTAGAGGATAGGGAGGGCCTATCTGATAAAAAAATTGCCTATTTAGAGCAGAGAAGGGATTTACTTGGCTTTCAAATAGAGATGAGAACAGCGTTGCGGGCAGCCATGAGCGAGCTTGCCGATGATGCGACTAAAGAGGAGCGTAAAGCTGCTGCGCAAAGCGTTCGAGAGCAATTTGCTGAAGATCTCGAAGGCATTAAGCAAAAGCGTCGTCAATTCATGAAGCGCCGCCGTGCGAATCGCGATTCTGGGGAGGGCTAATAGCTACCAGATTTCGATAAAAGTTTGATGAGCCAGTGGCGGTTCGTTTGATGAATTCAAGCGAGCCGCCATTTTCTTGCTGAATATTGTCTAGATAGGGATGAGAGGGAAATTATTTATCGTGATAGGGCTTTTGGGGGGAGCCCATCTCGCGGGCGATGATGCGAAGGAAGACTTTAAGGTGGGTGCCGGCGATTGGTCGGCAAGCACGGGTTTCGGATATAAGGAAAACGTCTTGCTGAGTGAGATTGCGCCAATCGATTCCGGTTTTAATTACTTATCTTTCGAAGGAATCGCTCAAAAGGAGTTTATTGAAACGGGAGCCCAATGGACGACTATGGCTCTGGTGGAGAATCGCCACTATCTCGAGGGAAGCGATCTGCCCGATGAGACCTTTGGATTGGTTGTATCGGAGTATAGTCGATTTCTGGGAATCGACGGTACGTTAAAAGGTGGAATTCAGTACCTATACTTTAACCAGGCTTTTGACGCCACTTTCGATATATTAGACCCCAACCAGATTACCATTACCGCACAGGAGCCTCGACTCTACATGGAGTGGGAGAGCTTCTTTTGGCAATTCGAGTACACCGCTTCTATGGGAGTGTCGCGTATGTATTTTCAGGATGCTTCAGATGACTACGAAATGCTGGATTGGGAACTCGAATTGGACTACGCGATCGATGATTTTACGAATTGGCTATTTACGGTCAACGGGTTTGCCCGTGATTACACGGATCGGCCGACCCGAGATGCGGAGGGTTTTAGAGTCGATTCGATTATACTGGGTACGGACCAGATCGGTTTTGAGACCGCGGTAGAGCACGGGTTTGGAAGTGAATCGCTGCCATTGCTTGCCGAAATTGGTATCGATTACGAAGAGCGAAGGGATCGCCATTTTGGATTCTACGACCGAGATCGGTTGAAGTATTTCCTTGAGGTCCGTGCGGGAGGTGAAAAGTGGCGCTTGCGTTTAGATGTCGGGTACTCAGAAAGGGATTATCTAACCCAAATAGCTGAGAATGACGCGGGGAGGGAATCGCAGGAATGGGTCGCCTCTCTTGAGTGGGAGCGCGACTTGAGCCAAAAATGGGCCTTTTTCGCCAGGGGGGAAACGGATTCTTCGGAATCGAATGAAACTTTTTTTAGCTACGACGCGAATAGTTTAATGCTTGGGATTCGACTTAAATAAATTCAGTCCGTTTAATTCCTAAGCGTTAAACTGAATGCCTGATCAAAACATCTTACGCAGCCAGAGCAAAGAGCCGTTAATTGCCTATTTCCTATCTCTAGGTTTTGTACTAGCGATCTTTGGAGGGATTGTATGGATCTCTAGCTCGCAACTGAAAAGCGCTCTTCGAAAGAGCGCGGTTCAGCGGTATGTAGATATTTGGACGCCAGTAACTCAGTTTCATATTGAGCAGGGTAGGAATGACGAGCTTTTTGGCGAACTTGATTTCGAAGACTTTATATTCTTTTCTCTGATCGAGGCCCAGGAAATCGAAGGATCTCTGGGATTGCAGGTGTTCGGGGCTCAAGGTGAGTTCCTGTCTGGGATTCCGATAAGTGTAGACGAGAGAAATTTGTACCTATCGGAAATTGACCAAATGCGATCTGGTGAGGCGTGGGGCGTGTTTTATCCTCGTGGAATATGGAATCAAGGAAACGCTCCTGAATTGGAGCTCAATATTCCAATCAATGATAGGGATGGGGAAGAGATCGTGGCCTTGGCTCGCCATCATTTAGATGGGCAAGCAATACTGGATGAATTCAAGGAAATTGATAGGGAAGTCGCCAATCAAGCGGGATGGGCTTTTCTCGGGGGCGCAGGTTTGGTATTAATCGTATTTCTATGGCTTGGATGGCGATTGCGAAGAGCCCGTAATGCTATAGCTGAAAGAGCAAATCGTTTGGCTCAGGCCAATGCCGAGCTTGCCATGGTCGCGAAGACCTCCGCCGTAGGAGCAGTCGCTTCCCACTTGATTCACGGTTTAAAGAATCCTTTGGCAGGAGTCAGTGAGCACCTTTCTACGGCTGGCGCTAGTCGAGCTGGCGGCGAGGATTGGGAAGATGCTAGACAAGCCGCCAACAGGATGCAGTCCATGATCAATGAAGTCGTGGATGTCCTGAGAAACGAAGAACTGGACCACCTAGATACGCTATCAGGAGTCGAAATTAAGACGTATATGAATAATAAATACTTACCGCTCATTAAGGGAAAGCAAATCGATTTGGGAATACGGGCAATCGGAGGCTTAGTTATGTCAGCAAGAGACGCGAATATTGCTAAGCTTATTGTATCCAACCTCCTCGATAATGCGATACAAGCTGTATCGCCAGGGGGGGAAGTCGAGGTGAGAATCGAAGCGGCTGATGGGAAAGCCGTTTTCTCTGTAATAGATACTGGTCCAGGATTCTCTATTGACGCCCGGGAGAATCTTTTCGCCCCCATTCAGAGTGCCAAATCTAGTGGGGCCGGAATTGGGTTGGCCATTAGCCAGCAGCTTGCCCGACATTTAGGGGCGGTTTTGGAGGTAGTAAGGACTTCCTCCTCCGGGAGCGAGGTCAGGTTGTCCATGCCATTGTCCCAATCATTTCGGTAAGCAATTTAGGCGTCAGTTAATATGACTTTTTCTCGCTACAATAGGATTGCTTTCGTTTTATGCCTATTTGCTGCAAGCTACATCAAGCTTAACGCGGAAATTGGGAACGAGCTTTGGCGATTCTCAGCTGGGGATGTGGTATTTGGCTCTCCAACACTAGATAGTTCGGGAAACATTTACTTTGGGGCCTTAAATGGGAGAGTGTACTCCATCGATGATGACGGCAACGAACGATGGTCAGCGCAAACAGGAGATTGGGTTGAGTCGTCAACTGCCCTCAGCCCTGATGAATCGACGATCTACGTGGGATCTTGGGACAACAGCTTGTACGCCATAGATTCGGCTTCTGGAGTCGTTAAGTGGACTTTCGCAACGGGAAGTTTGATTTTTTCCTCGCCCGCCGTGGCCGAGGATGGGACGGTGTATTTCGGGGGTGCAGACGGCTTTGTCTATGGGCTTTCGCCCGACGGAATTTCGCTCTGGGAGACGCTTATCGGCGGAGAGGTGGACGCGTCCATTGCAGTAGGGCCCAATGGTAATCTCTATGCAGCGACTAGTGAGGGAGTGGTGCTTTCGCTCGATAGAGATTCGGGCGAGGAAATATGGTCATTTCAAGTGCCTGTCGAGCCGGGCGCTGAGGCCCGGGATATCAAAATTTCGTCTAGTTGCGCATTAGACGGAGAGGGGGGGATCTACTTTGGATGCAATAACCATTTCTTTTACGCTCTTAACACAGACGATGGGTCATTGAAATGGAAATACGAAATGGGCGGCGAAATCGAAGCTTCGCCAACTTTCGGGATAGATGGCAACGTATTGGTATCTTCGAGAGATGGGAGCATATACGCGTTGACCAGGCTAGGCGGATTAGTTTGGAAGACTGACATCGGGCCCAATTTTTATACTGCTGCAGTAGTAGATGAAATCGGGCGCATTTATGTCAGTTCCTTTATAGACAATGCTTTGAGCTATCTCAACTTATTGTCGCCGGATGGCGCTATTCTGCAGCGAGTGCCGTTTACCGGAATTATCGATTCTTCGGTAGCGATTACACCTGAGGGACGATTGTATTTGGGAAACAACGACGGAAATTTGTATGCGTTCTCAAACGAGGGTAGACTATCGAATTCCGTTTGGCCAAAATTTCGAGGCAATCTCGCTTCTACCGGCTCAATAGAGGGGTATGCCGTGCCAAGCCCTAATAGGGAACGGATCTACAACATTGCTTTGAGAGGCTCGCCGGGTGGAGGCGAGAACGACATTATTGCGGGATTCGCTGTTGGAGGTTCGGGAGAAAAAAAGCTTTTGGTGCGCGCCGTGGGACCTGGGTTGGAAGACCTCGGGGTCGTTGATTATCTTGAGGACCCAATCATCCGGTTTTATGGTTCGGGAGGCCAGTTCGGGACAAACGATGATTGGGGCACGAGCTCGTCCGCGACTATTTTGCCGAGCGAAATGGCCCGATTGGGCGCCTTCGCTTTGGAAGATGGCTCCTCGGATAGCGCGGACTTACTCACCCTTGAAGGCGGAGTTTACACGGCCATCGTTTCCAACGATGGAGGCGAAGGAGGGATCGCTCTTGTGGAGATTTACAACGGAGATCCTGATGACTCTGAATCGTCCCTGGCTAATGTTGCTATGCGAGGTTTGGTAGGCACCGGCGATGAAGTTCTGATAGCAGGCTTTTATATCGAAGGAAATCTGCCCAAGCGGATTCTCTTGCGAGCAGTTGGCGCGGGCTTAGCGGCTCAAGAGGTTAGTAGCGTATTAGCGGATACAATCTTGCGACTCTTTCGCGGCCAGACGGTGATTGAGTCGAATGATGATTGGGACGCCCACCCAGAGAAGGCTCAATTGGAATTATTCATGTCTTCGGCAGGGGCCTTTGCTTTAGAAGAGGGAAGCGGTGATAGCGCCATATTCGTTTGGCTGGAGCCGGGGCTTTATACGGCTATTGTATCTGGGAAAAATGACCAGACAGGGATCGCTCTTGTGGAGCTTTACGATCTCACGGGCAAGTAGCCAAGATTGACGCGGAGATAGATTCGCCCTACTTGACAGGGCCTTGAAAGATTTGCTGAAAATCGTTTATGAAGATGATGACCTCTTGGTTGCCAACAAGCCGCCCGGAATCCTGGTTGATCGAACAGTTTCAGAGGAGACGTCTTTGAGCGATTTGGTGGCTTCCTATGCTCAGCGTAGGGTTCGCCCCCTCCATCGACTGGATCGCGATACGAGCGGTTTGGTGATGTTCGCTCTAAACGCTAAATGGAACCGGTACTTAACAGAGCTTTTCGAAAAGAAGCGTGTGAGAAAGGCGTACTGGGCGATCGTGAAAGGGAATTGGGATGGACAGATCACAAAAATCGATACGAACATAGCTCCTGTCTCGCCGGGCCGGTTCCGCTGCCATCCAACCGAAGGGAAGCCCGCCATAACGACCTTTCGAAAAGTGGATTCAGCCGATGGATATTCTTGGATACAGGCCTTGCCGAAAACGGGAAGAACGCATCAGATTCGCTTACATTGTCTCGAAGCGGGATATCCGATCGTAGGGGATCGGTTTTATTCAAGCGATTCGCACAACCCGTTATTGCTGCATGCCCGAAGCTTGGATTTTGGGCTTCCCTCAGGGGCTCGCAGACTTTCTTTGACGGTGGATCCTCCGGATAGCTGGAAATCGTGGCTCGAATCATTTGAGACTCGAAAGAATTCTTGAGCCCTGAAAAGGAGCTTGGTAAAAGCAGAACAATGCTAAAAGTGTATTCATATAAAGGATGCGATGGTTGTCGAAAGGCCCTGAAGTGGCTCGACTCAAACGGATTCGAATACGAGAATTTTCCTATCCGGGATAGCCCTCCGAGTGAACGAGAGCTGGACAAAATGCTGGCCGTTTACAATGGCAATCTGAGACGCCTTTTCAATGTGTCGGGTAGAGACTATCGAGAACTCGGGTTAAAGGAATCGCTTCCATCAATGTCAAAGAAAGACGCTTTTGCTCTTCTCCGAAGCAACGGGAACTTGGCCAAACGGCCCTTTTTGACCGGAGACAATGTCGCCATTGTCGGATTTAAAGAAGCCGAATGGGCGGAAGCTCTGGGAGCTTAGCAGCGTTATTTCTGTTGTTGCTCGCGATCGCTGTGTCCGAGGTCTCGCTTGGGGTCGATCTGGTCGCGAATAAATTGCTTTATTTCTTTCGCTTCAGGGAATCGCCCGGACTCTTTTCTGGAAAAAATCAGCTCGTCGTTTAGACGTATCTCTAAGATGCCTCCGTTTCCGGGCTGTAAGGCCACTTCTCCGATGTCTTCGGAAAATGTAGTAAGAATCTCTTGAGCCAGCCAAGCGGCTCGCATCATCCATCGACATTGCCGGCAATATAAGATGGAAACTCTGGGCGTTTTCAGATCGGTCATATTTGACTTTATTTACAACGCCCACGTCTAAATTCAAAGCGAAAGCGCTGTTCGCTACGGTTGATTTTAGCAGCCCTTAGTTGAGCTCAGCTTGCTCGATGAGATTCTTTACTCGAGATTCGGGTTGGCGGTTCAAAGTGCTAGCGTGCTTTGTCACAATTTTCAACGCGGCGACCTGGTAGGCTTCCCCAAGCGTTGGGAAATTCATCACGTTTTCCAGAAAAACGCGAACATCGTTGTTATTGATGATCGCCATCTCGCCAACGTGAATCAAGTCAGTCGCTCCCTCGGCTACAATGTGAACACCGAGTATTTTGAGCGTTTTGGAATGGACTATCATCTTTAGCAAACCGTCCTTGATACCCGCGATCTGCCCGAGAGCGACTTCGTCGAAGCTTGCCCGGCCGATTA